>Ga0233435_1000064_pt1 | contig 147994 bp, 127 predicted proteins | sample SI_122_August201_3_FD_182735 | JGI IMG/M metagenome (GOLD analysis project Ga0233435, IMG submission 182735) | Seawater microbial communities from Saanich Inlet, British Columbia, Canada - SI_122_August2016_135_MG | ecosystem: Environmental > Aquatic > Marine > Inlet | place: Canada: British...
TTCCGATCCCAATGACCCGATAGGAGGAGGCCGTGGAAGCAGTACCGGTGTCACCGACGGGGATGCAAACGATACTGCGGGCAACGGTAGGGGAAGTTCGGGAGCAACTGATTCCGATGCCAATGATGCAGCAGGCAATGGCCGAGGAGGCTCAGGAGTAACCGATTCTGATGCCAACGATACCTTCGGCAATGGACGGGGCGAAAGTGGTGTTACCGATTCCGATTCTAATGACGCAGCAGGCAATGGTCGTGGAAGTTCAGGAGTTACTGACTCCGATTCCAATGATTCTGCCGGCAATGGCCGAGGCGAGTCCGGGATAACTGATGCTGATGCCAATGACTCGGCTGGCAATGGTCGTGGAACAGGGGTGACCGATTCTGATTCTAACGATTCAGTTGGCAATGGCCGGGGCGAAAGCGGTTTCACCGATTCAGATGCTAATGACTCGGTAGGAAGCGGACGTGGAACCGGCAAGACTGATTCAGACTCAACTGACTCAGCCGGTAACGGAAGAGGAACTGTCGTAGAGCCAACGGATACACGGCCAAAAGAGCCCACTAATCCAAGCTCGGTTATTAAAGCTCCAAGCGACAAGGCTGCTGCCATCAAGAACCCCGTTCGAGAAAAGTAGTCACAGGAATTGTTATGAGTTCATACCCTTGGGAGCATGACGCCTTCAAACATATGCTAGAAGGGGTTACGCGTCAGCATTTTTTCGAAGAGTTCCATGAAAACAAATCTCTACACAGCTTACACGATGATCCAAAGCGGTATTCTGATCTACTAAGCATAGATCGCATCGATGAAGTGATCGCGAATTCAGAGTTGCCTCCAGAGGCCTTGCGAATGGCTCGCAGCGAGCCATCTATCACACGATCAAATTATACGTTTAGTAATGGAAATATTGATCGCGGAGCAGTGGTTCGACACTATCAGCAGGGCGCGACAATTATCCTTCCCCAGTTACATCTCGCCGATGAAGTGTTGGCCCATTTCTGTCGTGCTCTTGAGAAGATATTTAGCACTCATGTTCAGACTAATATCTATCTGACACCACCCAATAACAAAGGTTTTGATACTCATTATGATGATCATGATGTGTTTGTTATGCAGATTTCCGGGAAAAAGAACTGGAAGCTCTACCGTAAGCCGATCGAAAATCCATATCGCGGCGAAAATTTTAAACCCAATGTGCATGAAGCAGGTGAGGTTATAGAGGAATTTGTGCTAAATGCGGGAGACTGCGTCTATATTCCTCGCGGACTGATGCACGATGCCTCTACGATCGGAGATGAAGCTTCATTGCATGTAACTGTTGGTATGATTGTGAAAAGCTGGGCGGACCTGATGTTAGAAGCCTTGTCCGAAGTGGCACTGAGAAAGCCAGAGTTTAGACGATCATTGCCGCCAGGCTTTGCCGAAGAAGACTATGATATTGAGCAGAGTCGTGAATACTTCAATCGCTTGGTGGATGATTTTAAAGCTGAAGCCAATTTCGATGAAGTATTCGAGTTATTTGTTGATCAGTTTGTACGTACTCGTGGGCCTGATTTTCGGGGCGGCGTTTCATCGGCGCAGACTGAGATAAAGTCTGAGAGCAGATTCCAGCGACGCTCGAATAGTCAGGCATTGCTTCGTAGCGGCGAAGATTCAGATTTGATTATCGTCTGCGGAGGAGGTGATGTTCATTTCGATGGCACTGCCCTAGATGGAGTCGAAGCAGCCCTTTCGGGCAATCCCTTCGGTGTCGGCGACTTTTCCTCTCTTGAGGAAGCAGATGCCGTGGAGTGCATTAAGAAGCTATTGGCGTTCGGAGTGATCGAGAAAAATTCATCATCTTGATTTAGCTGAATATTTCCTTGGACATCGTTTTTTTCGCCAGTTATTCTCTAGACTTCATAATCATTCGACCTGTACTGGAAGCCCATGCCAAAAATCAGTGCCTATTCAATCGGACGAAGCGCTGAATCCGATATCCGACTCGAAGATTCAACAATTTCTCGAAACCACGCTGAATTGGTGATCACAGCTGATGATAAATACTATCTTACGGATTGTGGAAGCAGCGGGGGTACATACAGCCTGCAGGGCAATCAGAAGACGGCAATCAAGCAGGGCTTTGTCGACCAGGTTGATAATCTCTGCTTCGGTGAATATCACACTTCCGTGCAGCAGCTAATTTCCAAAATTGCTGATTTGGTAAATATTGGAAATGCATACAAAGGTAAACAGTTCGTCGAAGCTTCACCTCAGGATGAGCTGCCAGAAGGGCCGGTTCACCGAGACCCAGTTTCCGGTGAAATTGTCAGCGATGACAGTTAATAGATCAACATAAAGAATAAGAATATAAAGCAAATAGAAATAGGAAGGTAAAAAGAAGGCATGGCTAAAGTTAACTCGCGAGACAATGAACTCAATCGCCGCCTTGTAGTGCTGGGGGTTTCTCTTCTCATGGGAGTCGTGGTAGTTGCTGTATTGAGCATGCTGCTTGCCAGTCCTGATTCTCAAGCTGGCGCGTTCTTACTGGACCGTCATACAGAAGGATTCATGTATCCCTTCACTATACAGAATGTTATGTGGCTAATGTTTTTTATTGGTAGTGGCGAGCTGTGGGTGCGATTCAGCCAGTCCACTGTGGAATTGGCCGAGGTAGACAAACAGTACTTACCCGAAGATGAAAGCTCGATGTTACGAGCGGATGACCTTGGTCCGGTTTACCAAAAAGTAAAACCTGAAAAAGGTATTCAGGGTTTGTTTCTACAGCGAATAATTGCCCGAGTTATTCTTCAATTTCAGGCTAGCCGCTCAGTTGATCAGGCAAACTCCCTATTCAATTCGTCTCTTGAGCTTTTTCAACACGAGCTCGAACTTAAATACAATATGCTTCGCTATCTGGTGTGGTTGATTCCGACTCTCGGGTTCATTGGTACGGTAGTGGGCATCGCGTTTGCTTTGGATTATGCGGCCGGTGTAGAAAATCCACAGGACCCTACTCTGCTAGCGGAGATTTCCGGAAGACTTGGTGTGGCGTTCTACACTACGCTACTCGCCTTAATTCAATCTGCGGTACTCATGTTTGCCCTGCATATAGCACAGGGCCGGGAAGAAATGGCTCTTAATCGATCCGGTCAGTACTGCCTGGATAATCTGATCAATCGACTTTACGAAAAGTAACCGGCAAGGAGTAGAGAACTTAGTATGCCTATTTATAGAGGCCCAGACGGCAAGATAATCGAAGAGCGAACCAAACGAATTCGTGACGACGAGTTAACTACGTTGGCGAATTCAGCTTCCTCAGAGGAAAGTACCAAGGGTGCTTCAGCTAAGAGTACTTCAGGAAGTGAAGACCTCACCAGAATAGTCGGAGGCCAGGAAAGCCCTGCATCAAATCAAGATGCTGCAGCCTCGGTTCAGTCACCAGAGAGTGCACAAAAACAGGCGCAGGATGAAGAGAAGACAGTTCTTTTCGAAATGGGAGATAACTTAAGAACGAGCGAGTCAACTTCTGTTGTAACTGATCCGGTAGTTGCATGGCTGGCGGTCATAAAAGGTCCCGGAGTGGGTAATGTGCTTGCCTGTGGCTATGGGTCAAACTCCATTGGTCGCGGTGGTGGAGCTCGGGTCAATGTTGACTTTGGTGATGCTCAGATATCACGAGGGGAGCATTCGATACTGACTTATGACCCGCGGGGTAGAAAATATTATATTCAACATGGTAGCGGGAATCATTTGACTTACCTGCTGGATCAGCCGGTTCTTACTCCGACTGAATTGCTAGACAGGGCCGAAATCACAATCGGTGAAACCACGCTGATGTTTATTCCGCTTTGTGGGGACAATTTCGATTGGCAAGATCTAAAAGACGGCAGCACGAATGCGTCCACCTAACGAACGTTTTGCTGCATTGCAGTCTCAGGGGAGTCGGGACTATCAGGAAGATGATTTCGGCATACTCGATGGTCGCGACAGCGCCTCATCAAATGACGATCATACTCTGTTAGTAGTTGCTGACGGCATGGGGGGACACGCCGCAGGAGCCAGGGCGAGCCAGACTGTCACCGAGAGCTTTGTCGATACTTATCACCATCAGCAAGGTGGGATTCCAGCTCGACTTCTCGAGGCATTAAAAACGTCCAATAGTTCACTGGCGAGAGCAATTGATCAAGATACTGATCTCGAAGGAATGGGCACGACCCTGATTGCGGTTGTGGTATACAAAGATCAACTGCACTGGATTAGTGTAGGCGATTCTCCACTATGGATATACCGCAAGGGTAGTTTGCAACGGGTGAATGAAGATCACTCTATGATGCCTGTGTTGGCCGATATGGTAGCTCAAGGCAGAATTAGTGAAGATGAGATGAACATGCACCCGAAGCGAAATGCACTGCGTTCAGCGCTAATGGGTGATGAGATTGGACTGGTTGATGCTTCGCAGAAGCCCCTCAGTCTTCTCGAGGGAGATGTGTTACTACTTTCTTCCGATGGTTTGATGACTTTGAGTGAAACTCAGATAACAAGCTTGATTCATGAAAATGAGACTGCTGCAAATGATGAAATTGCCAAGACTTTGATCGAGGCAGTAAAGAAAGAAGGAAGAAAAAACCAGGACAACATTACTGTTCTTCTGTATTCAATCGAACTTAATGGCGATGACGAAAAATAAATTGCGATTCAGAAAGCGTAAGGAATAATGAAAAAGCGAAGTAGAGAAATAAATATTTTTAGCATGTCGGCATTGGACCTGTTTGCATCGGCCCTGGGTGCCTTCATACTAATTACAGTTGTATTGTTTCCTTTTTTCCCGAACACAGGTGATTCACCAGAAAGAACTGCAGAGGTGCGAGCGGAACTGGATGCTGAGATAGCTTCACTGCAAGCTGCTCTCGATGCCGCGCTGAGTGATGCGCCGGAAATACAATCTCAATTGGCGGCAGCAGTTACTCAAACCGCATCTTTGCAACAGGAATTGGGTGCCTGTTCAACCAGGATCGATGCAATCGAAGAAGAGTTTGATACCTGTCGACAGCAACTACAGCAGACATTCGTATTGGTAGTAATCAGCTGGGGCAGTGGTGATGATGTGGACCTGCATGTGGTTGACCCTCGGGGCAATGAATATTACTACGCTGAAGACAGTTTTCCCGGTTCCGATGCGGCCCTGGAAGAAGATAATACCCGCGGCCCTGGCAACGAAATTTGGTTAAGTCCCCAGGCCATACCAGGTGATTATGAAGTCTACATAAATATGTTTTCCAAGAGTGACACCTCGCCTGCCAGCATTCGTGGATCGATACTACATCAGGATGGGCGCTTGGAACTTCCCAGCACCAGTCTCAGCTCCGATGGAGAGAAGCCACTGGTGGCAACTTTTAATGTGGCCAGTGATGGCTCTGTAACGATTAGGTAAGCTTGCATCATGAGTGAGCATCAAAATGCACTTCCGTCCGGTTACCAGATTCAGGAATATGAACTGTTACGTGTATTGGGCAGTGGCGGTTTTGCAATCACTTATCTTGCGTTTGACAATAATACTGACCGTGGTTGTGCCATCAAAGAATATCTGCCGCGCTATTTAGCTACTCGAGAAGCCGGCGATACTGTCGTAGCTAACTCTGAGAAAGATCAGGAAGAATTCGATTGGGGACTGGAGCGCTTTCTTGCAGAAGCGAGAACTCTGGCAAAATTTGACGACACAAATATCGTTAAGGTCTATCGTTCATTTTCCGCAAATGGCACCGGCTATATCGTCATGGAATATGCCGAGGGGGACACTTTCTCCGAGTATCTTGACCGCAAGGGCAAGCTTGGTGAAACAGAACTTAAAAAAGTTCTAATTCCAATGCTCAAAGGTTTGGCTAAGGTTCACAGCACAGACTTTCTTCATCGTGATATCAAGCCGCTCAATATTATTATTCGTGACTCTGACGAGAGTGGAGTTCTAATAGATTTCGGTTCTGCCCGGCAGGCTATTGGCGCTAAGGACCAACATCTTACTGCTCTGGTTTCCGGGGGTTATGCACCCATCGAACAATATTCCTCCCGTGGCAATCAGGGACCCTGGACCGATATCTACGCCCTCGGCGCTTTATGCTATCGAGCCATGTGTGGAGAGGATCCCTATGCTGCCACTGATCGCATCAAAGATGATCCCTTGATTCCAATCAGTAAAAAATTGAAAGGGAAGGCATCGCCAGGTTTCCTCAAGGCGATAGATTGGACTCTTAAGGTAGATGAGCAGGAAAGACCTCAGAATGTAGCGGAATGGATAGCGGCTCTTGAGGGTAGACCGGGGGATGAAAAAACTGTCATCGCTGCATCTCCTGCGGAATCCTCTTCTAAATCTACATCCGGTCAGGCTACTCAGTCAAAACCAGTAGGCACCTATGCGGCTGCAGCTGCTCTTGTGCTTTCCATTGGTATAGGAGCCTGGTACTTCACTTCCGATACAGGTACGGAAACAATTGATGGAGCTGAGCAGGGCTCTGATCAAAATTCTGAGCAAACCTCGGTTGTTAGTCTCAGTGAAGACGAGCTGTTTATTCAGCAAGCACGGCGGAGCAATGCTGACATTGCTACCCAGATTCAAGATGGAACACTGACCGTGGAGACCTATGAACCCGAATTGGTTTTGGTGAATGCGGGAAGTTTTGACATGGGCGATATTCAGGGTGGCGGAGACAGTGATGAAGCACCGGTCAGACGTGTAGATATTCCACAGGATTTCTATCTCAGCAAACACGAGATTAGCTATGCGGATTATCTGCGCTTCACCGACGCTACAGGAAGAGAGATGGCTGACGCCATGGGGTTTGGCTTTGAAAATAAGCCGGTCATAAATGTCAGTTGGCAGGACGCCGATGCTTACGGGCAGTGGTTGAGCGAGCTTACGGGGAAGACTTATCGATTACCTTCTGAGGCCGAATGGGAATACGCGGCTAGAGCAGGAACTACTACCAATTATCCTTGGGGCAATGAGCTGCAACTGGATAAGGCTAATTGCGCGAGTTGTAAATCAGATAACAGCGAATCGGGTCCGGGAGAGTTGGGCAGCTATGGGGCTAATCTTAGTGGTCTACATGATATGAACGGCAATGTCTGGGAGTGGGTTCAAGACTGTGCCCATGATGGGTACGTTGGCGCGCCAGTCAATGGCAGTGCCTGGGAGACTGACCCGGCTTGCTCCAGAGTGCTAAGAGGCGGAGCATGGGACAGCACGGAGTTTCAATTGCGAACAGCCTTCCGGAACTGGCGCCCGGCAAATGAGTCATCATCCAATATTGGTTTTCGCCTGTTGCGTGAGTAATTGAGATTACTATGACAGATAAAGTAAACAGACATCGAGGATATGTGTCAGCAAGCGTGCTGGCATTGGTTTTCGGTTTCTCCTGTTCTGTTTCCCAGGCGCAGAATATTTTTGGCGAACCTAATTATGGATTAGTTTCTCTAACTGCGGGCTTCGCTCCAGATCCGAAGGTCACTGCAGTTAGTGCGGGAGGTTCCACTAGATTCGATTCCTGTACCGGTTACTACTCCGCTAATCCTGATTTGAATCTGAATTATCAGGGCGGTGAATATGATCTAAGTATTTTCGCTAAATCTGGAGTTGATACAACTCTGGCCATCAATCAGCCGGATGGCAGTTGGCTCTGTAGCGACGATTCAGAGTTTCTCTCCAGTGGAAACCCCGGCGTACTAATTGATAATCCCGACAGTGGAATTTACAACATTTGGCTGGGTCTCTTTACGCAGACAGAGCAGATCGAGCCGAGCAGTCTGGTAATCAGTGAACAGAGTAGTGCGAGCTGGGACAGCTTAAGCCTATCGGCAGATATAGTCAGCCCTAACGAGCCGGATATTTCCGCCGCGCCAAATTTTGGCACTGTCACGCTTGCTAGCGGTTTTGTGCCAGACCCCAATTCCAGAGAGATTCTGGCAGGTGGCAGCACATCGTCGAGCCAGTGTACCGGGTTCTATTCCTCGGCGCCGGACCTGAATGTGAATTACACAGCGGGCGAATATAACCTTGGTATCTTATCCCGCTCATCGGGCGATACCACGATTCTGGTTAACGATGCTCTCGGTAATTGGCACTGCAATGATGATTCAGTATCCATGGGTGGAAGTAATGCTGCTGTGGCGATCTCAAATCCGCCTTCGGGTCTTTACAATATTTGGGTGGGTACTTTTTCCAGTGATCAGGCTTTAGAGCTTCAAGCGAATTTGATGCTTACAGAAACAGACGAGAGTTATTGGGCAACTCTTGGGTTGGAAGAGCCCGCTGAAGAAGTTGTAGATGAAGTTACTGCAGAAGTTATTGAAGATGTTATTGAAGAAACTGTTGATACTAGTACTGAAGTAAATGAAAGCGCCGTACAATTTGGTCGGAAAAATATTTAATCAACTCCCAGAGTCTGCCTTATGAAAATTAGCCACAACATATTGAAATTATTTTCTGTCATCACCCTTGGTTTTGGCGTTATCAGCCAGTCATGGGCAATTCCTAATGTTGATCTGGTGGAAAGTTCTATCGTAAGAGTTGTGATTGGTGGCCATGGTACGGGCTGGGTAGTCAGTCCGGGTGTAGTAGCGACCAACTGGCATGTCACTGATGGTAATACCAGTTTCGAAATCTATCCGGCGGGTACTGATCAAGAGTATAGAGGTGAACTGATCTGGCAAGGGAATTCAAATCTTGATATCGGCTTGATTCGCGTACCCGGGCTTGATCTGACCCCATTCAAATTGAAAACGGAAGATGCTATTCGTGGTAGTGATTCCTTTACTGTTGGCTTTCCCGGACTGGGCGATGACCTCACTGGTCGTGCCAATGTAAATGTCAGTGTTTATGGAGGCACCATTGCATTGGTAACTGAGAATACGAGCGGTGTGCGTATTATTCAGCATACCAATATAGTTAATGCAGGAAACTCAGGAGGGCCTCTCTTGGATGACTGTGGCCGTGTGCTTGGCCTTACAACCTGGGGTGTTGAGAACGAAGATTACTCGGCTGATTTTATCTGGGCCTCAATGCATGTTGCCGAACTAGCACGACAAATGGATACACTTGGCATTCCCTATGAGACTGACAACTCTCCCTGTGCAACTGGTGGAGTCTCGGCGGCGGGTGAGGAAGCACTGGCTGAATTAGGATTGTTACAGGATCAGTTGGAGAGTCAGCAGAGTCAATTGGAAAGCCAGCTTGGCAGTCAGGAAGGAGAGATGGACTCACTGCAACAGACTGTCCAAAACTGGGGCCTGGGTTTAGGTATCGCCTTGGTGCTGACCATGGCCCTGGCGCTTAGACGACCGCGTCAGCAATTGGTTCGAGTCTATGATGAAGTAAGCAGGCGTATCGGCGGAACTAGCAGAGAGTCAGACGGAAGTATTAAGAAAACTTCTTCTCACCCTGGTGCGGGGTCATCCAGTGGAGGAGCCTCTGAACTTACTCTTTACGGTAGTGCTGGCAGTAATTCTTTTCGATTCGAGTTTTCAGAAGACTCTCTCAAGCAAGCAGGCAAGGGTTTGAGTATTGGTCGATCAGGGGAATTGTCAGATTTTATTCTAGATGACGAGCAGGTTTCCCGTCGACATATTCGAGTGTCTTTTCAAGATGGAAAAATTCAAGTTGAAGACTTGAGTTCGTCCAATGGTACTTATGTGAATGGGCAGCTATTGGCAGCTTATAAACCGAGGCCACTGAAAGTTGGTGACCGGATAAAACTGGGGAACACCGAAATCTCGGTTTCTTCTGGATAGGAATGGGAAAATAAAGGATATGAAATAGGGATGGTTGTAAAGCCATTCCTATTTCAGTTTTTAGCTTATTACCGTGTTGGTTTTAGAAAGCCCCTTCAAACACAACTATTTCATTCTGCAAAATCTGAACTTTGCTAATGTCCCTTACATCGTTTTCGCTAGGTAGAAGATCATCGATCAGTACATTATCATCTGAATCGGAAGCATCGGACTTGAATTTCACCTCTAACTCTCCGGAAGTGTCGCTTGTGAAAGTTCCGAAATTCACAGACTCATCCCCAAAGAACACAATGATACTGTACTCGCCACCTGCTTCTAGTTCTTCAATCTCGATTTCCAGCTCTTGTTCGATCTGGTCACCATCTTCTTCATAACTGTATTCTGCTTTACCGGAAAGCTCGGAGTTATCACCTGTTAGCAAGGTTTCTGCACCAACTTCTATTGAGTCAGAGTCGTCATCGTCATCGTCATCGCCGGAGTTTCCATTTCCATTTCCATTTCCGTTCCCGCGACCATTGTTAGAATGCTCATCGCCGCGCTTTCCGCGTTGATTATCATCGTCTGCATCCCCATCTCCATCGGCATCGGCAGCAATTTCAAATGCAGTTAATGAAAGGTCAGCCTGTAGTTGCCCCTCGACTTCGATAAAAACACCTTCCGCTAATTCACCCACGATACTTGTGTCGTCGTCGATGATTACCGCGACTGTCGTTCCGCCTTCAATACTAAGAGATAGCTCAGTATCGGAGAGTGTTAGAATTTCACCCTCTAATTCGATGTTGCCCTGCTCACGAGTGCCTACGTGAATTCGAGTGGCGACGAGAAGCCCTTCGGTCACGCTGCCGCTTACATTTACGAGATCATTTGCCGACAGGCCGGATGCTGGCACTGAGTTGCCATCACCATTATTCCGCCGTGTAATGCTGGTCTCAGACGTAATGGTTACGTCCACCCCGAGCAAGGTAATTACCGTATTTTCTGCAATAGTATCGACAGCAGAAATTGATCCTCTTAAGCGAAATTGTTCTTCGCGAACTTCAAGAATCTTGATGTCATCGGCTACTAGACCCTCGTCAGTAAAGAAGGAGGTGATGCCAACGAAGTCGCCGGCGGATAAGTCAGAGATACTTATTTCTTCGCCACTTTCTCCAATCTCGGTGTCACCATTTACAATAATGGGAATAATCACATCGTGTATGGTGACTTCTATTGAGCCAGCATTAGAATCAGTTTGGATTACAGAGATTACGGTGCTGGTAAACTTGATATCAGAACTCTTAGCTATTGCGGTATTTATGCACGCAAATGCAAACAACACAGCTATTGCTCTTAAGAATGATTTTCTTGCTTTCATTACTGCCTCCGTCGGTCTTTTAGGCGTCTGGATACGCGCCCGGACCGAAGTGTTGAATAGATGTTCGCTAGTCTAGACTTTCAATGAATAAATACTGTGATATAGCTCATACATCTAGTGCTCTGAGGGCTTGCAAGCCTGATTCTCCTTCGTTTACACAGCCTGTGATTTCATAGAAATGCGATCAACCTCACACTATTTTGAAACTAGCTGATTGATAGTTCTTGGTGAGAAATTCAAAATGTGAAACTCGGATTCACTGAAAACCCACAATACAGTGTAGTTTCGTCACTATCCGAGCTCAGTTAGATCCGCTTCGCTGGTTTATCGATGTAGTTTGTACATGTAAACCAAAGACACGCTGTAACGTTTTAATCTCCTAGTACGTGATGTTAGTGAATGTGCTGCGAATGAGAGCTAGAGGCAAATAGCCGGCATATCCCGGAAGAAGCACTCCAGGCAGGGGTTAGCGAAAAATGAGATACCATTTTAAAGCGGACATAGTGAGCAAGAGTATGAAAAGTATTGGCTACAGAGTCAGGTTGGTTTTCACAGATTCCTTGAAAATACTCTGCTCGTTGTTTTTGTGCTTGGCTGCCATATTGAGTTCAAATCTGGCATTGGCTCAACTGCCGGAACTTGATGCACCGAGTACAGCTTCAGGAAATTCAACTTCGGCGAGATTTTTTGGAGGTGCAACTGCTGATGACGGACAAAATTACGGAGTAAGTTTCGCGCCGGATCAACCAATCGACCTGCATACGGAAATTCAAATAGAGCCGGCTCATATAAATACAGTTGGCAATCTCTATGTGGTAATAGCGCTTGCAGGCGAATATTTCATGCTCACCGAATCAGGTGACTATCTGCCATGGGATCTGACACTGGAAACCTTAGAAGGCGGGTTTGAGAATAAACAGCTTGCCGCCATCGAAGCTATTACAGTTTTTGATAATGTTGCCATGGGGCCTGCAGGCTTCGCGGGAACGACACTAGATATTTTTTTCGCCTACGACTCAGCCGCAGCTCCCGGGGAAATCTATTATAACGGCACGCCAGTGCATCTCTCGATTGCTGCTGATGCGTCGACGACTGAGAGCTTCGACCTGTTTGTTAGCAACGTCTCTGCGCCCATCATTCAGGCTCGTTGCATAGCTTGTCATAACAGCACAGGTGTGGCGTCAGACTCCGGATTGACCTATGTCGATAACACTCAATCTAACTATCAGAGTATTAACTACAATACTCTTATGGACTACATCGAGAATGCGCCAAACGCTGCATCTCTAATCCTGTCGAAACCCCAGGGCATAACTCTGCATGGAGGAGGTACTCAGCTTACAGCAGGGTCCAATGACTTATTACAGTGGCAAGCGTTCGTCACGGCGGTACAAACTGAAATTAGCAGTACCGGTTCGGGCGGAAGTTCAACAGATATTTTTGCGCTGGTAACGAATGTCGACAATGAAGAGACCCTACGCAAAGCCGCCATACTCTTTGCTGGTCGCTTGCCAACTGAGTCCGAGTTATCCAATGTTAGCAGCGCTAGTGAGTCTGAATTACGTGAGGCCATACGAGATCTGATGAGCGGCGATGGTTTTCATGACTTTCTTATCGAAGGCGCTAACGACCGACTGCTTACCAGAGCATTTTCGGGCAGCGTCTTTAGTATTGTGGACCGCAACTACTATCCAAATTCCAGCAAGTACTATCAAGCCCAGGGAAATTTTCGCACTGAGAGATTGTTAACGAGTTCCGCACTTGCCGATGAGCCACTGGAACTAATTGCTCATGTAGTGATGAATGAGCGCCCATACAGTGAAGTGTTAACTGCTGACTACATCATGGTGAATCCGTACTCCGCAGCGATCTATGGTGGCAATGTAACTTTTAATGATGCCACTGATACCGAAGAGTGGCGTGAGGGAGAAATCACCGAGTACTATCGCTGTACTATCTGTAATCCCAATTCTCCGCTTTCAAGTTGGAGTATTCCCACCGAGTACCCCCACTCAGGCATTCTCAATTCGCCTGCATTCTTGTCTCGCTTTCCATCTACAGAAACTAACCGGAATAGGGCGCGCTCACGTTGGGCCTATTACTTTTTCCTTGGTGTCGACATTGAAGGCTTGTCCGAGCGCACCACCGACCAGGCTGCTCTGTCAGATGAAAATAACCCAACGCTTAACAATGAAAATTGCACAGTGTGCCATACAACCATGGATCCAGTAGCTGGAGCTTTTCAAAACTACAACGACGATGGTCTCTACAAGGCGCGCCCGGGAGGGGAGCACTCCTTACCGGGGTCTTATACCAATAACCCCTTTAGTGGCTATCAAACCGGAGACACCTGGTACTCCGACATGTTGGCTCCGGGATTTGGAGATGCATTGGCGCCCAACCCTGATAACTCGGCGCAGTGGTTGGCACAGGAATTTGTGAGTGACCCGCGCTTTGGCTACGGCTCCGTTTACTTCTGGTATCCGGCGGTAATGGGTAAAGACCCTTATGACTTGCCGGAAAACCCGGAGGATCAGGATTATTCGTCAAAGCTGGCAGCTTACACGGCTGAGCAAGAATTGATTCAGGCTGTAGCGAATAGCTTCCTTTCTGGCGCAGCTGGTAATGGCTCTTTCAATTTGAAAGATGTCTTAACAGACTTGGCGATGAGTGATCACTTCAGAGCCAACTCAGTAGTCGAGATGAATCAGGCTCAAGAAGTTGAACTTGCAGACATAGGTACCGGAAAGCTGCTCACCCCAGAACAGCTCAACCGAAAAGTTACGGACGTGACAGGGTTCGATTGGAACTATGGAAATACTAGTGCTCTTACTCAGGTTTACAGTCTGGTCTACGGAGGAATCGATAGCTTTGGTGTCGCGGAACGAGCCACCGAACTGACCACCTTGATGAGCACAGTGGTGACGGCGATGGCCAATGAAGCCTCTTGTTCGATTGTGAACAATGATTTTTCCAAACCGATTGGCTCACGCAAGCTTTTCGTCGACGTCGAGCTCAGCACGCTGCCAGGCAGTAATGCTTCGGCCATTCGCAGCAATATTCAACACCTGCATCGACAATTTCTAGGTGAAGATCTTGCTAGCAATGATCCAGAGATTAATGCCACGTTCGATCTCTTTGATTCAGTACGAACGGCTCGTCTCGCAGCGGGAAAGACTCAGGCAGTGAGTTCAGTTAGCGAATTGTGCATCTTTGAAAACATAGATAACCCAATAACAACCGATGGGAATCAAACGCTGCGCAGTTGGGCGGCGGTTATTAATTACCTAATGCGAGACTATAAATTTATTTACGAATAGAGAGTTTTCAATTGGATCGCCAAGAAGATTTTGAGCAGGAATAAAACGAATTGGATTAATGGGTAGCAGATTATGAAACGACGTGAATTTACTAAGTTACTAGGCATGGCAGGCCTCGGTGCGGTGGCTCCATTGCCAGCCGGCGTGGCTAGTGCTGCGGAGCCCTATAGCGGACCGTTCTATATTTCATTGGCGGCCATCGGTGGCTGGGATGTAACCAGTTTCTGTGACCCTAAAATGAATCAGTCCGGTGAACGTGATATTAACAGTTGGGCAAATTCAGGGGATATACAACAGATTGGAAATATCCCCTACGCGCCAGTTGCGAAGAATCAGGAATTTTTTGAGCGCTTCTATCAGGATATGCTGGTAATTAACGGTTTGGATACTCAAACCAATTCTCACGATGATGGTAGGCGCCATACCTGGAGTGGTCGCATCGGCTTTGGTTATCCAAGTTTCGGTGCAATCGCTTCAAGTGTAATTGCACCTGACTTGGCTCTTTCTCTGGTACATGCATCGGGCTACAGTGAAACGGCGGGCATAGCGCGCTTTAGTCGCCTACAAAATCCTGATCTGATCGCTAACCTGGTGAACGATTCTCAAGTTGAAGCTGATAACACTGTCTATGGGCTTTATGAGGACGGTGAGCTGGACCTGATTACTCAATTTCAGGATGCGCGCTTGAACCGACTCATGGGAAGTGCTCAATTAACACCACGCCAGCAGCAAGGCATGAATAATTTGTTTCTGGCAAACTCTACCCGTGATGAATTGCAGTCCTTTGGCGATTTGTTACCGAATGAATTCGAAGCGGACAATGATTTTCGAGCCGCTCAATTGGCTTTGCTCGCTTATCAATCTGGTCTCTGTGTTTCGGCCCAGCTTGGGTTTAATGGTTTTGACACTCATCAGGACCATGATGAAGATCATATTAGCAGTTTGGAAAAATTAACCGACCTGGTGGCATTTATCTATGATACTGCCGAGGCCGCAGGCTTTGCTGACAAGATCGTCCTCACCATGTCTTCTGATTTCGGGCGAACTCCCTATTACAACGCTGGGGGTGGTAAGGACCACTGGCCTATAGGTAGTGCCATATTGATTCAGCAGGGTGCAAGTTGGGGTAACCGAGTGGTGGGTGCCACTAATGAGGTGCATCAGGCTCTGAATATCAATCCATCTACCCTGCAGATAGATAGCTCTAGTTCGGGAATTCGTCTGGAGCCAAAGCACCTACAACAGGCGGTGCGCGAGATAGCCGGTATCGATCAAAGTAGCATTTCTCAGATGTTTCCCCTCAATGCGGAAAGCGTTAACTTCTTTAACTCTTCTATTCAGACCAATTAATCAGTAGGGAGCATCAACTCCCAACTACTGTACATATTGATATGGTTCCCTCAGTTCATACTATTTGAGCTCGCTATCCCATAGGCTGTTCGATATGGGCGCAGATGAACTTATGAGTGAAATCTGAGATATCAGCAGGCAGGGCTAAACGCCTTGCGTTATTGATAGTTTTAGTCTTTTATAGACCAGATTGTTGAGTCGCGACTATGTGATTTGGAACGGGAGATATTTTACTCGGAACATCGTCGCTGGCAGCAGGGCGGGTTGTGGTTTTTCCAGACAAACCGACAACTCTGAAAGGGCTCATAAGTTATTTGTAAAAACGAAAGTAGTCTGTGCTGTACCTTAATAATTTCAATAAAAAATAAAAAGGACTTGAGCATGAAGAAGTATATTTTAGCGGTAACGTTTACCCTATCTGCCATATTCTCTACCAGTGGCATTTCCTTTCCTTCGGTTTTTCCCACCGGAACTACAATCTTCCAGCCTGAAAAAACCTGGAGTGGTTATACCATCCTCGATGCTGCAGACAAGAAAGGGACGGTGTTGATCGATATGAATGGCAATGTCATTCGACGCTGGACAGAGCTAAACGGTATGGGTCCTTTTAGGATATTGCCGGGCGGCTATGTAATGGGGGGCGATAGATTGCGCGACCCGTATCAGGAATCTGTAATCCTAAAGCAATTCGATTGGCAGGGTAATGAGGTATGGAGCTTCGATAGACTCGAACAGGTAGTTACCGAAGAAATAGAAAATGAAGATGGAGAAACCGAGGGTGGTGACACGGTTTGGGGTGCGCGCATACACCATGATTGGCAGCGTCAGGGCAATTCGGTGGGTTACTATGCACCCGATGCGGAACCGCAGGTGGACAGTGGAAGCACATTGATTCTGGGTCACAAAAACCATGTCAATCTGGACGTTTCCGATAAACGTTTAGAAGATGATTACATTTACGAGGTGAACTGGGATGGCGAAATTACCTGGGACTGGACTGCCAGTGAGCATATCGACGAAATGGGATTTTCGGAAGAAGCGCGAAATTCGATCTACCGTTCGGTCGGTTTCAACGAGGCCCGGCAGAGTGCCGACTGGTTGCACATAAACTCGGCAACATATGTCGGTCCTAATAAGTGGTATGACGAAGGAGATGAGCGTTTTCATCCCGATCACATAATGATTTCCAGCCGCACCGCCAGTTTTATCGCGATCATCGCCCGTGATGGCAGTATAGCTTGGCGGATGGGCCCTGATTATCGAACCACGCCAGAGCTTGCGGAATTGGGGCAGATTATTGGTCAGCACAATCCCCATATTATCCAGAAGGGTTTGCCCGGCGCGGGCAATCTATTGGTATTTGATAATGGTGGCCGCAGTGGCTATGGGTTTAGCAATCCTGCCAGACCCGATGGTACTAACTCCCTAACTCGTGATTCGTCCCGAGTCTTGGAGATCAATCCAGTTACCTTTGAAAAGATTTGGGAATATTCGGTTGGCGGTGGAACGGAGCAATTTCAATTTTATAGCTGGTACGTAAGCAATGCTCAACGTCTTCCTAATGGAAATACTATGGTCAACGAAGGCATGGACGGACGGGTATTTGAATTAACACCGGAAAAAGAAATCGTCTGGGAATATGTTAGCCCGTTCTTTAGTGATGACGAAGTGGTTACCCATAGAGTATATCGAGCTTATCGCTTACCCTATGAATGGATACCTCAGCTTGTCCCTCCGGTTGAAAAAGCGGTGATTCCGCCAAACCTGAGTACATTCAGGGTGCCGTCTCAATAGCGCTTGAACAAGTTAAGGAATAAGGTGCTGTACTTGCTGCAGCGCCTTATATAACTTTGTTAAAAAGTCACAATGCCGCTTCCTCGTTTCAACGAAGACTTCATGTTAAGACCAAATTGAATTTGTTAGGATGAAGCTTGTGGAGTTGCCCGCACGTTAAAGCTGATGCCTATTCGGTCCTTGTTGCTCAGATTCTCCTCGACTCCATGTTCCAGCCAGCCAGGAAAGATATACATTCTGCCTTCTTCCGGCATCATATGCATCTCGTCAGTAGTGAATTCTGTTGGTTCGTTGGCGGGGTAGGTCAGCATCTTGGAAGCTACCCGCGGATCTCGAAAGTAAATTCTGCCGCACTCTGGAGCTTTGAGACTAATATAATAGACGCCGCTAAAGTGACTATTGGCGTGGAAGTGAGTCCTGTTGGAAGCGCCTGGAGGGCTGATATTGACCCAAGCCTGATGATCGAAAATCAGATTGGATTTGAATTTCTGTGATTCAGCAATGCGTTCGCATACCTGTAAGATTCTGGTGTTTATAGGTTCGAACTCTTCAAGGTTTTGCAGAATATTAGGACTCTGCCAGCCTTTAACATTGGTATTCGCTACACCAGCTGGGTCACTGGCTCTCATTTTATTGGCGAGATCCAACATCTTGATGTTAAAGGCTTCCCGATCATCGAACAGAGTGGTCCAGACAAGGCTAGGGAATAATGATTGGGCGGTAATTTCCAAGGAATATTTTCCTCTGTTGCTTAGAGTTTAAACCACAGAAGGTACCCGTGAATTAAGCCATAGTCCAGCAGCGCATAGATTGGCACTTTATGAGAGGTAGTTTCCGAGCGTTTTCTCTATTTCTTAGCTGAGGTATTGCAGGGTACATAGCGTGCTTTAACGGCCATCTGGGGTTAAGCTTGTGTTTTCGAATACGATCTTGAGTGTTCAAGATTTCTAATCGTCGACTATTTGGAGAAAAAATGCAGCTAACACCATTTCATTTAGCTATTCAGGTTCGTGATATCGACGAGGCGCGAGAGTTTTACGGCAACAAGATGGGATTGTCTGAAGGGCGTAGTGCGGCTGATTGGATTGATTTCAATTTATTTGGGCATCAGCTAGTGACCCACCTCAATCCGCAGCTCGGAAAAAATGGCAAGGTTGCCAACATTTCAAATGGTGTCGATGGCCATGGTGTGCCAGTGCCTCATTTTGGTGTGGTACTGAATTTTGATGATTGGGAATCACTGTCGAAAACAGTCAGTGCGTTTGTCGATAGTTTCATTATTGAGCCTTATATTCGATTCAAGGGCGAAACAGGAGAGCAGGGGACAATGTTTTTTTCCGATCCTTCGGGGAATGCACTCGAATTTAAAGCGTTCAGGAATATCGAAGCTGAGTTGTTTGCCAAGTAAGGTCTATTGGTCAGGAAGCTCTAGTTGCTAGTCAGGAGATACTTATTGGCCAGCAACGATTTGCCAAACAGGGTCATGCTTCCACATTGTGATAGACGTCTTGCACGTCATCCAGATCATTGAGCAAGTCCAGAAGCCTGTCGAAGACTTCTACGTCCTCACCCTCAAGTGAAAGCGCAACCTGTGGCAGAAATTGGATGATATCGGTTTCAAAATCGATCTCATCATTGTCATCTCCAAAATTATCACACAGCGCCTGGCGGGCCAGACCATAGTCGGTGTTAGGTGCAAACACGGTGATGTGGCCATTTTCGTTTTCTATATCCATGACATCGACGTCTGCATTTAACAGAACTTCAAGCACTGCCTCTTCGTCTTCTGCCTTTAATTTCAAGATTGCACAATGGTCAAACAAATGACTGACGTTGCCCGGTGTGCCGATCTTTGATTTGGTCTTGGTGAAGCATTGTCGAACATCACCAAAAGTTCGATTAGGATTGTCAGTGAGGCAGTCGACTATCAGCATGCTGCCAGCTGGTCCAAAGCCCTCATATCTAGCAACGGAAAAATCTTCTCCGCCGGCACCCGAAGCCTTCTCCAGTGCTTTATCGATAACATGGGTTGGCACTTGGTCTTTCTTGGCGCGTTCGATTAGGCCCCGCAGAGTTAGGTTGGCAGTTGGATCGACTCCGCCTGACTTCGCCGCTACATATATCTCGCGCCCGTATTTGCTATAGACCTTGGTCTTGGCATCGGCGGTTTTCGCCATTGATTCTTTTCGGTTTTGGTAGGCTCTGCCCATTTTTTGGGTCCTGGGGTTGTTGGTTGTAATTATTAGTTGATTTGGATTTCAGCTTAGCGGAATTCCTCGCCCCTTCGGGGTAGCGCAAGCGCTGCCTTCGACGCTACGCATCTAATGGTTTGGTTGTTGGTTTAGCTAAACTATCCAAACCTATGGGGCGCGATTCATAGATCTGGTGTGGGTCGTGCTTGTTGGTTTGGCTTCGATCGGTAGTGTGCTGGCTTTGGGGCAATCGGTGATTCGGTATTTGGCTTAGCCAAATACCTCACCCCTTCGGGGCCGCGCTAGCGCGGTCCTGAGTGCGAAGCACTCAGTGATCCGCGCCATCGGCGTGGACATGTCCGTGTTCGAGTTCTTGTGGTGTTGCTTCACGGACATCTGCTACTTCGATCTCGAAGTGTAGTGTTAAGCCAGCCATCGGGTGGTTTGCATCGACGGTTATATCATCGTTTTCTACGGCAGTTACTCGCACTTGCTGCTTCATGCCACCTTCGCCCTGTGCAACAAAGCTCATACCTGGCTCGATTGATTCTATGCCCTCGAACATGCTCTTGTTAACAACCTGGACGAATTCCGGCTTCATTTCTCCATAGGCTTCCGCTGGAGGGATAGTAGTGCTGAACTTGGTGCCAGCGACCTTGCCCTGCAATTCATTTTCGAGTCCAGGGATAAGATTATTGGCGCCATGAAGGTAGACCATGGGTGTCTTGCCTTCCGAGGTATCCATCACCTCGCCGTCGTCATTTTTTAACGTGTAGTGCATGGAAACCACGCTGTTCTTTCCGATCATTAGAGTCATAAGAAATTCCTTAGTAATTCAAGACCCAATGCTCACATAAAATGGGTTTACTGACCACCTTTGATCAGTAATTCCGGGTCAAAACTTGCTTATTGCGGGGTTGTGGCGTCGATGATGTGGTATTCAGTTTGCCTGGGCTGGATATACTCAAATTTTGTGCCGTCGAAGAAGCCGTCCTCTTCCAGTTTCATTTTCATCGGTTCGCTACTCCATTCAGGAACAGTTACTTCGGCAGTCAGTTCAATAGAATAGGCTGTATTTGGCTGCATGGGGTAATCACCGGTACCGGGTACGCCTCCTTGTTTATCCCACATACCAATTGTTGTGCCCGCTGCGTGGCCGTGCAAACCGATGGGATGGGTGTAGATAATAGGGCCGATGCCTCTCTCGAGGGATTGTTCTCTGGTCATCCGCAGTATCTCGTTACCAGATCTTCCAACCCTAAAGTTGCCTGTAAGGATATCTTGAAGATCGTTTCCCGCTTTCAGTGCTATTCGCAGAGATTCCGGTGCTTCAGTCTCTCCATCACGAAGGATGTAAGCATTTTGTTGAGTATCTGTTTGCAGTTTCAAATAACTAATGCCGAAATCGATATGAATGTGATCTCCCTTATAGAGTACATTTTCGGCCAAACCATTGTCTCGAATGTACGCGACAGAATTATCGGAGCGCTCCGTTTCTATATCCGTGTGAAACCAGGTGCTCAATCCGAGATCATTAACTCGTTGTTGGAACCACCACTGCAAATCTTCGGTAGTGGTAATTCCCGGTGTGACTACTTCAGATGAAAAGCCTTCTCGGATAATTTCATGAGCTATGGACATGACATCACGATAGGTTTCTATCTCGGAATCCGTTCTGGTTTCGAGCCAGCCTACAGCTACTTTTTCAGAAGATACTATGCGTTCACGTAATCGCTCGGGCAGGGCATTGCTAAAATCACGTTGTTCAGAGAATGTGAGACCGTCAGCTAGAGCGTAGGTGTCTGAGAAATTCAGAGCAATTTTCTCAGGGTCGAATTCATTCAATATTTGGGCAATACGCTGCCACTGATCGGGTTGTTCTTCTGGATTCCACACGCCGGGGAACATGTCAGCAACTGGATATCGCGCAACTGCCATGCGTTCAATTCCTCTAGGCTCGCCATGATCAATGAACATGAGTACAGTTCGTCGTCGGGCATTGAGCCAGGTGGCAGGCAGCATCGTCTTCACTACAGGGTCTTCATTGTATTCACGGGCAATCAATACCCATGCATCAACATCATTGCGGCGCATAACCTGCCCAACAACAAGGTCAAGTCGCTCCCTCAGAATATTGTCGGTGACTACTGCTTGTTCTCGTAGTGGAAGGATTCGGTCAGCAAGCTCATCGGCAAAAGATGGAGACTTAGTAGAAAGCCCTACGCTAGCTACAAGCGCGGAACAAAGAAGTGTTTTCCTAATACCATCCCAAGGCACCATGGGTGTTCTCCGTAGTTAGTTTTCCATTCTCAAAGGCTAGAATACCACGACTCTTATTAAATTTAGTGATGGCGTCTTGGGGGGTAGTGAGTTTGGGTTCGCTAAAGAGTGCTAGTGGCTTGCTGTCGGTTTCACGTTTACCAGCGATGATATTAATTCGGCCAGAGCTCTGGTCGCCGGTCCGGCGGCATGCTTATTTGATTGCATCAAATACATTTGGATTGTCCGATCCATGATTTGCTGCATTGAAATTTTCTCCAGCTCACCGCTTGCCAGTTCTTTTTCGATCCAGGCAATTGGAAGAAAGCCGAAGGCGAGGCCAGAGCGAATCAGTTTGACGCTGGTTGAGAAGTGACTGACAGTCCAGCGCTTCTCTGATTGTAACCATCCCGCATCCCGTTCCTGACGTGAGCCGGTATCGCGTAGCACTACTTGCCTATGGGCTCGAAGTTCCACTTCAGAAATGTCATCTGTACTAGAATTAAGAAGGTGGCTCGGAGCCGCCACCGGGATCATGTGCACTTGCATGATTGCAGTGGCGATAAATCCTAGAGGGATAACTGAGCCGATAACTAGGTCTGCCTGTTTTTCTAAAAGTGCATCAGTCGTTCCTGAAAGACTGGTTTCCAAAACGCGTATTCGAGTATTAGGAAAATCTTTGGAAAATTCTTCGAATGCGCAAATAAGAGAAGAAGGATCGACAAGAACGTCTACTGCAACGGTCACTTCCGATTCGAATCCCATTGCCAACGAGCTTGCGATGGTTTCAGTTTCTGCAGCTTGATTTAATAACTGGACAGCATGGCGATAAAGAATCTGGCCAGCTTCAGTCATCACAGCCTTTCTTCCGCGCAGACTTAGAACGGGTTGAGGCAGCTGATCATTGAGACGGGCAATAGCATAGCTTACCGAAGACTGGCTCTTATTCAGTGCCTCGGCGGCTTTTGCATATGAACCCTGGTCCACAACGCTTTTGAACGTTAGCCACTGCTCCAATGAGATTCGGGGTAATTTCATAAAACATCGGATAATTAGATATATAAACGCCAAAATATGACGCATTTAATCGGATAATATGCTCTATCATCGCTCCAATCAAGTCATAAACGGAATAAGTCTGGAGAATGAAATGAAGAATATACTGGCAATACACAGCAGCCTCTTTGAGGAAAACAGCGTGAGCTCATTACTAACAAATGAACTTATTGCGGATTTGCGCGCTGAAGGTGAAGAGTTTGAATTAGTAGAAAGAGACTTTCGCAGTGAGTCGATTCCTCATCTCGACGGAAAGTGGTTGCAGGCACTTTCGACAGATGAAGCTGAGAGAGACTCTGATCAACAAGCCAAGGTGAAATTTTCTGATAGCTTGATCGAGGAATTGATGGAAGCAGATACAATTTTGATAGGGCTTCCTATGTACAATTTTTCCGTGCCTTCGATGCTCAAAGCTTGGATCGATCACATTGCGAGAGCAGGTGAAACTTTCAAATATACTGAGACAGGCTCAGTAGGCTTGCTAACAAACAAGCGAGTCTTTTTGTTAACGGCGATGGGCGGTATTCACGAGCCGGGTAAAACAGATTTTCTTCGGCCATACATGAAACAGGCTCTAAGCTTTGTAGGATTAGAAGATGTTGAATTTATTACCGCTGATGGGTTGAACATGGGGCCTGAGAAAAGAGGTCAGGGTCTATCTAATGCTCGTGATCAGATTAGGGCAGCAGCTTCTGCTCTTACAAACGATACTTCAATTTTAACTAGCGGGGTCTCCGAAGACGTCGTCCATGGGGAGGTGCAAGCATGAATATCGAATCCAAAACTCTACGTCAAATCGAAGAAGTGATAGAGGCTCAGCCTGCTAGCGATGGCGATGGTGTAAATCTCAAGCGAGTTTTCGGAGGAGGCGACCTGAGTCGCTTTGATCCCTTTCTAATGCTTGATGAATTTGGTTCGGACGAAGCGGCTGATTATATTGGCGGTTTCCCACCCCATCCTCACCGAGGCTTTGAAACGGTGACTTACATGTTAGAAGGAAAGATGGAGCATCGGGATCACATGGGTAATGTGGGTCTGCTAAATTCAGGTGACGTTCAATGGATGAAAGCAGGTTCAGGAGTAATTCATTCTGAAATGCCCAAACAGGAAGAGGGCAGAATGAGAGGTTTTCAGCTATGGGTTAATCTCCCAGGTGCAGAGAAGATGACTCCCGCAACTTATAACGATATCGATGGAGAAACAGTTCCGAATTATCAAATAGGTGAAGTGAGTATTAAGTCCATTGCTGGTGAATTGTCTTCACAGAATCACAGTTTGTCTGGAGCTGTTTCTGGACTGAGTACAGATCCTGGCTATCTCGATCTTGCATTCAAGAAAGATGATGAGCTGGAAATAGAAGTTCCTTCAGCCTATACCAGCCTTATCTATGTCTATGAAGGCTCGGCATTTATCGGTGAGGGTAACAAGCCTATTACAAAGGGTAATTTGGCTAGACTTAGCAGGGATGGCTTGCTGAGGATCAAAGCGAATGCAGATAGCCGAGTTTTGGTAATGACCGGTAAACCTATTGGAGAGCCAATAGTCCAGCGGGGTCCATTCGTCATGAATTCAGCAGATGAGATTCATCAGGCTATTCGTGATTATTCCGAGGGGGTTCTGGTAGAGGGAAACCTCACTCTTTGAACCTGTCAGCTTTTATCGGGTGGAAAATGTATCCACCCGGTAATGATGTACTTCGACCCGGAATTTAGGACACAGCCCTGATGGGCGTGGGTCCACTCGGCAGGCCAAATAATAGTCTTGCCTCTCTGCGGCTGAACATCCAGATCCTGATGAACAAAATGGGTGGCGCCACCATCATCAACATCATTTAAGTAGGTCATCCAAACAAGTACTCTCTGCGATGTGCCTACTGTAGTGCGTTCTGAATGTACTTTGAGAAAATGCCCGCCGGGCTCGTACTTTTGAATATTGAAGGAGCCTATCTCTACACGTTCCATAATGGTTTTCAGGAAAGGCCACTGCTCGAGATAATCTTTATGACATTCAAACAAGGCATCCATGTAATCTCTAACTGGTTTATATTCTGGCAACTCCAGGTCTCGAGGACGGATTGCAAGATCAGTTGAGTTCTTGGAATCTAGATTGAGGCCTCCGGCAGTTTGACCCTGTGTCTGATTTTCCTGATGAGTTTCGAAAAAACTAATTAGATCTTCACAGAGAGAGAGTGGTTCTATAAACCAGCTTCCCATGAAGTGAGGATTAAGTATTGGAATGTCTGACTCTATGCGTTTCATTTTGTGCTTCCGTCATTGATGCTGACACCTTGAGCAGTGTCGAAGCTAATTACTCCAAAGCCTTTTTCTTCCATCTCAAGGCCTTCTTCAATTTTACCCAAAGCCAATAAAGCTGAGCCCAGCGATCCAGACGCCTCGCTGAGATCGGGGTTGATCTCCAATGCTCTGCGATAGCTGGCAACAGCTTCTTCCAGCATCCTAAGAGCAAGCAGGGCATTCCCCAGATTGCTATGTGCGTCTGCGAAGTCAGGCTGAATACTTATAGCCATGCCGTAGCTAGCTACAGCCTCATCGGGTTTCCCTAATTTTTGTAGAGCAGTGCCAAGATTGTTATGGGCGTCAGCGTAATTCGGTTTCAAGGAGAGAGCCATTTGATAGCTGGCTATGGCTTCTTCGGTTTTTCCCTGATTCTTGAGCGCATTGCCCAGATTACAATGTACTTCTGTGAAATCGGGTTGAATATTAAGAGCCTCTCGATAGCAGCTAATAGCTTCATCCAGTTCTCCAATATCTACCAGCACGTTGCCCAGATTACAGTGGGCGTCAGCAAAATCGGGCTTGATAGCAACCGCTTTTCGAAAACTGGCAACTGATTCATCGAGCCTGCCCAGGTTTCTTAGAGAGACACCAATATTGCCGTGTGCCTCGAAATAATCAGGCTTAATAGCGACAGCCTTGCTGTAACTGGCAATGGCTTGTTCCATCTTTCCCAAATCTTTGAATAGGTTTCCCAAATTATTATGTGCGCCGAAATAATCAGGGGCATTTGCCAAGGCTGTTTCAATGAGATTGATTGCAACATCACTCTGTCCGGCCATATGCGCCAGGATGCCGAGCCTGTGGAGTGCAACTGGTTGAGTCGCGTCGGCTTGCAATATACCTCGATAGACTTGCTCGGCTTCGCTCAGACGGCCAGCGGATTGATACTGAGACGCGAGGGATAGCCCTTGCTCAACGGTCATCTCGGTTTTGGGCATTTCTGTCAAAGCTCCAAGCCTGTATTCGGTACGACTGGTGGTAAAGAGTCGTCAAGTCTACACTTCCTGTTTTCTTCAATAAAGCTCACGCTGTAAGTCTTTAGAGCTTTTAAAACCTGCTATGTATAACTCAGGTTCAGTTCAATATGTCAGACAGCCTAGTTTATTGATAATGGCCAGTTCTGGCTTCTATCATCTTGATTTCAATCAGGGTAAGTGGTCAACTGAAAGCTTATCTTAACAGATCAGTCCAATTTCTAGATTAGATATCTTGGAGTAACGGCATGGCCTATCTTACGAAAGTGCTTCTTCTGGAATCAGATTTTTCCCAATCGCAACAATTTGCCACAGAAATTCGCAAGTTGGGAATGATGGTTTCGTTCGCTTCCAGTGCGGAAAATGCGCTTCCTACTGCGCTGAATGGCAAGCCAGATGTGGTTGTAATTAATAGCGATTTTGAAGGAGGCTCAATTCAGGCACTAAAGGATCTGCGGTCAAGTGCAAATACGGCTCATATTCCCGTTCTTGTCACGAATATTTCTTCGGAACAACTTGCTGATAAAATGTTGAAAGCAGGTGCACAGCTTTGTTTTAATTCTGACGCAGACAAGCAAAAAATTGTGGCCGCTATCAAAAAGGCGGGTTCGGAACCTTTGGAAGTAAAACTAGCGCCTGCCGAGCTCGTCCTGAACCCTGAACGAATGAAGGCTCTCGAAAATACTAATTTGTTAGATTGTCCGCCCGAAGAGTACTTCGATAGACTGACAGCACTTACCGCAAAACTTCTTGATGTGCCAACTGCGCTGATGTCTCTTGTCGATAAGGACAGGCAGTTTTTCATGGGCCAATTCGGACTGGGAGAACCTTGGTCCAGCGCTCGCCAAACGCCAATATCTCATTCTTTTTGCCAATGGGTTGTGGCTGGAGATGCCAATCTAATAGTTGAAGACGCAAGCAAGCATCCTGTTTTGTGCCACAACGGAGCATTCACTGAAATTGGAGTGGTTGCCTATGCGGGTGTTCCATTGACCGCCGATCCAGATCAGGCGATTGGTTCTTTTTGCGCACTCGATTCTAAGCCTCATGTCTGGACTGAATGGGAGATTGCTACCCTTGAAGATCTGGGTAAGCTCATCGATGCGTTTATCATTATGCGAAAAGCTGAAAACATCGGTAGCGAAACCGAAACAGCTAACGCTAAATCGATTACTCCATCACGATTGGTGGAGGCAGTTGGTAGTGCCATCAATGGTGTAACTCGCATTCTTGGTCGCGGAGGTGATCGCCTCGGCGATAAAGAGCGAAAGCACTTGCGAGAGCTAGTGGATCAATGGAGTGAGGACTTAAAGTTGTTTACAGCGCAGCTTGGTTGACCAATCGAATTGAACTCAGCACGAGGACTAAAAAAGATAGAAAAATGACGTGCCAGAGTACTCCCTGGCGTTGTTGTGTAATGCCGCGCTTCCTCAAGCAAAATTGCTAAGTACTTGTGAAGATTGCGAAAAACAGTCTAAAGGCGCAGAATCCCCGAATGCATAAGAGTGATTCGTCAGCAAATCAACAATCTGAAGTATCCCTGCCGCTGGTAATTGCAGTTACCGGTCATAGAGATCTGGTGGCAGAAGAAATTCCTGCGATTGAAGACAGGGTGAAAAAGCTTTTCATCGAGCTGGGTCAACGATATCCCGCCAATAGATTAGTAGTGATGTCTCCCCTAGCTGAGGGGTCTGATTGCTTGGTTGGGAAAATTGCTGTGGAGATGGAAATCGAACTGGTGGTTCCCTTGCCCAAGCCGGTGGACAAATACCTGCAAGGCTTCCGCTCAGAAGAAGCTGTAGAAAAATTCAGATCAATTTATTCAAAAGCTGACACGGTATTTGAACTTCCGCAAAACTGCCCCCCGACACCAGATCATGTGGACCCCGGTGTATGGGAGAGTGACTATCCCTATGCCACGCTTGGTGCGTATTTGAGCGCACACTGCCATATTCTACTGGCCATCTGGGATGGCAAGCCGTCGGATCATTTAGGCGGAACTGCGCAAGTTGTAAAATTTCATCATGATGATGCAATGCCGGGAATAGTATCCAAATCCACTACCTCCCAACAGATGTTGGTAGACGATGAAAGTGATCTGGTTTTTCATATAGTTTGTTCAAGAAGCCGTGAAAATTCCGAGCCTCATCCTGATTTGAAACCGCTTGATTGGTTCTGGTTTACAAAAGATGAAACAAACCCTCGCTCGAAAGAGCTTCCATTGCAGCACGAATTAATTTTCAGGCGCAGCACTGAATTCAGCGAAGATGCTATCGCTCTTTCTCAAAAAATTGAGGAAGAGGCATATTCGCTGATTGATGATTATGATGATGCTGCATTACCAGTTGGAATACGCAATATTGATAGGATGTTTGGAATAGCAGATACGCTTGCTATTCATTATCAACGAAAAAGTATTCTTACTCTGCGGATAACCCATGTACTCGCGTTTCTAATGGGCCTGATGTTTATTCTTTATTCCGATCTTGAATCTTCGCGAAGTTATCTGATTCTATTTCTAGGAATTTTTGGTTTGGCATGGGTGGTTCATGCGCTTTCCAGTAAGGGAAACTGGAACAGACGATATCTCGATTACAGGACTCTGGCGGAAGGGCTTAGGGTTCAGTTTTATTGGGCTGCAGCAGGGGTTAATGCGGAATCTAAATGGAAATTCCCCCACGATAACTATCTGCAAAGTCAGGATCCCGAATTCGGTTGGATACGTAATGTAATGCGTGTCGCAGGATTTCGATGTGATGCTGAATGTGTCCAGAACCCGCAAAATCTTGAATTTGTCTTACAGCAATGGGTCGGGGGAGAAACAGGCGGTCAATTGAATTATTTCCGAATCAAAGCCAGAGACCGGCACAACAAGAGCCGACTTACGGGAAATCTTGGTCGATTGAGTTTGATAGCCAGTGTTTTAATTGTATTCCTGTTCGTGCTTCTTGGCCCCATGCTTCCAGAAAGTATTGCGGATATTCTAACAGTGATAATGGGCTCCACTCTTCTGCTTTTCGGTGTTCGGGAAGGTTACGCCTACGCGACGGCAGAGAAAGAACTCATGAAGCAATATGAATATATGTTGGGCATATATAGCAGTGCGCAGCGTCGCCTGGATGAAGCGAGCGATGATGAGGAAAAGCGTCAGATACTACTGGCGTTGGGGCGCTCAGCCCTGAGTGAGCACTCTGACTGGATTCTAATGCACAGAGAGCGTACTTTAGATGAAGGCGAGATATGGCGACTCGGAAGCTAAATAAATATTACCTAGCCCGATGAGTATTGAAACAGATATTTTCAGAATTGATTGTCAGGATACCAACGAAGCCAAGACGCGACGCTCACCTGAAAATGGTCGGCGACCGTGCATTGCTAGAAAATTATCCACCAGGGCAACATCACCTGTCTGCCAGGGAATATCGAAACTCAATTCATCCCCCAGTTGAATTGCGAGAGCCATAGCTTCGGCATCCATTTCAGAGTCGTCTCCAAAACAAATAGATTTGTCGGCATCATTGCGTGAGTCTTTCCAGCCTCTATAGGCAGCGATAAGCTGATTAAAAAAAACACGCCTTCCATCCTTCAGAGTCCTGACGGCGGGTAGGGCAGCGGTTGTTACACGCAGACCTCCATCATCCTGCCATTGCCAGCGATAACCCAGCTTCTCCAGCTTATTTTCAGCCTCTTCTTTGCTATCCACACTCAGTGTGCTTTTCCAGCTTCTGCCCTGACCAGATTCAGCATCGTCGACCGCCGGCATGTTGTTTGAGTAACGCACACCTTTATTCTCGCAGTCGGCGACGAACTGAGGCGCTCTTGCTTCAAGCTCTTTAAGCAGAATATCTGACCGGCAGATAGGTGTTGCACCGCCTTCTTCAGCGGCTTTCTCACAATAGAAAAACAGCTTGGAAGGATATAGCGGTGTCTGTGCCATTTCATGATGAAGAAATATTGATACAGCAGGAGGTGCTTCGTTCGCGGTGAACACTTTTTCCGTTCGGTTCTTGCGAACGGCATTAGAGAGTGATTCCTGATAAGTGAACCCGTCCAGGCCAAACGCCTGAACAAAACTGTCGAAGTCGAGATCGGATAGGACTGGAAATCCGCGAAACAAGATTGCGCCATGTTTCGAAAGATCATTCAGGACCTTCGCCTTGTTAGCTGCAATCCATTCCTGTACATGGCTTAGATCTGCTCCGTCGGTGTCGCAAGCAATTACCTGGGGAAACACTCCGTCGTAATTTTGTTGATGATCTACTGTTAGTTCTGTTGTTTCAATTGAGCTCATAATTTTTAGTCGTATATTGAATGAAATTTTCCAAATGCCTGTTCACAGAAAGCGCCCGGATCATTAAAGCGCCGATTCTGATTCAATGACGATATAGCCGCCATTTCAGCTTCGCTGAGTTCGAAATCGAATAATTCGAGGTTCTCCTTGAGGCGGCCAGGGTTAATTGTTTTTGGTATAACAGCGGTGCCACGTTGAACACCCCAACGCAGTACTACTTGAGCAGGAGACTTTCCGCTTCGCTTGGCTGCGCTGATCACAGCTTCCTGTTCCAGCACTGTCTCGGCAGCAGTGGCCATATCCAGTGAAACATAGGACAGTGCGCCAAGTGGAGAAAATGCGGTAACGGCTATGTCGTAGTCCTGCGCCGTTCTTATTAGATTTTCCTGAGTAAGGTAGGGGTGAGACTCAATCTGCAACATGGCAGGTTTGATCTCGGCGTAAGCCATCAAGTCATGCAGTAGGGCTGCAGAATAATTACATACACCAATTCGTTTGACCAAGCCGCTTCTCTGCAGTTCTTCCATGGCTTTCCATGTTTCGAAAAGAGGGACCGGGTCGATTTCCATTGTCGGCTTAGCTGACTCCGGCTCATATATCCATTCCGGTGGGTAACGTGACTCGATGTCTACATACTTCAGAGATATAGGAAAATGAATAAGGTAGAGATCAAGATAATCCAGCTTCAGATCGCTCAGAGATTTTTCACACGCAGCCCGAACATGTTCGGGGCGATGGAATGTGTTCCAGAGTTTTGAGGTAACCCAAAGTTCTTCTCTGGAACAAAGCCCTTTGGAGATAGCATCGGCAATTCCTTGACCGGCTTCAATCTCATTTCCGTAATCCGCCGCACTATCAAGGTGTCGATAGCCGATTTCAATCGCATTGCACACCACTTCAGCTGTCTGCGGTCTGTCTATCTTCCAAAGACCCAAACCCACTTCGGGAATTTGCGATTGAATTGAATTGTCTATTGTCATTACTGCTTCCTTTTAGCTTGTTTTTTTAAGTGGCGGTTCACTTTCTCGATGAGTTGTCTGCTGGGTGGTTCTACCGGGCAAGGCTTGAGAGCTGATGACGATCGACAAACTCATCTATCTCCACGGCCTGTTTGCTCACCACCGATTCCTGTGCTGCGCTGGCAACGATCATTGCCCATAGTCCTTGTAGTGGAGTCGCACCCTCACCTCTCTTATTCTCAAGGCGATCCATCAAGACAATGTGCTCATAGAAGGTTGCTCCATGATGTCCGCTTTGCTCGACAAGACGAGGGTAGCCTACCTGACTAGATCGAGAAGCACCTTGCTCACCTAATTCCACCTGAAGAGTGGCTTCATGAGGGCCCTGCTGCTGAAAATTTGATTTCTCACTGGCGAGTATGCGGCCATTATTGCCGGTAACTATTAGTTCTTCAGAAAAATCCGCACAGAACATGTTTAGCGTGAAATTTGCGCGCACTTCGTTTTCATAGTCGATTACAACAAAGGCATGATCGTCGATATCGGACTTTCTGCCATCTATTTCAAGATCCAGAAAATTGCTTGCCTGTCCGCCCGAGGCATAGACTCGAATTGGTTTGGAGTCTGCCATAAGGTTAATCAAGTCAAAGTAGTGGCAACATTTTTCAACCAGAGTGCCACCGCTGAATTCGTTAAACTTGTTCCACTGTTTTACCTTGTCCAGAAACGGCGGTCGGTATTCGCTCATGCTCACGGTTTTTACTTCGCCCAGAGTGTTACGGGAAAGAACCTCATGCAAAGCCTCGGCATATTGCGCCTTGTATCGATACTGCAAACCTATTTGGATGAAAGACTTATAATTTTCTGCAATTTCTACAATCTTCGCTGCTTCACCTAGCTCAGTCGCCATTGGCTTTTCCAGGAAGATTGGCTTCTCTGATTTAAGAGCAGTTTGCAGGACTTCAAAATGAGTGAAGTTCGGAGTGCAAATCAGAATTGCATCGACAGCAGGATCCATACAGGCGGATTCGAGGTCGTTATACCGAATTAAGGGGTCAGCTGAAATTTTTCTGAAGTTTTCTTCAGCGACATCCATGCTTCGAGTGCTAGTGTCAAAAATGCCATGTATTTTTCCGCGGCCGAGTAAAGCTGCCACGCGCATATGTTCCTGACCAATGGTCCCAGTTCCTATAACAACCAGCTTATGGCTTGCTTGACCAGACTTGTACAAATACCGATCCTCATCAGCAATATGCTTCTGATGCGGGGCGGTTTCAAATGCTCTTAGTCTTGGTTTGTTTGATTCACTCATGGATTTTGTGCTCTTTATTCTTCAACTATTCACTCTCCAACTACATGCAGCGGTACCGGATCATGCCGGCCGAACCACCACCATACCACGGTGTTTATAGCTATTATGATCCAGATCAGCGGCCAGAAGCTCGCGCTAAGCCCTCCGACCAATCCGATAGGTGAAAACAGAAGGTAGGTAGCAATTACCGAGGACATCAAAGTAACTGCGCAGGGTATGGCAAATCGCCAGGGCTTCATGTCCACCTTGTTATGAGCCTGGTAAGTCCATGCCTGTGCTCTTGGCCTAAAGTGTCCGATCCCTAGCATTATGCCTACTTCTACTATGAACAGAATGGCATACAAATGAAGGAAGTGGATCGAGATAACATCACCTAATACGAATTGAAAAAGTCCGTAGGCTATAATGTGAAAAACGATAACGATCTTCGGCCCCAAGGCTGGGACTTTTTTGGTAAACAGGCCAACCATGACCACCGCCACCACTGGGATGTTATAGAAGCCGGTAAAGATGCGAATTACCTGCCAGAGCCCATCTGGAGCGAATTGAAGTAGGGGTGCGACGATGAAAGAGAACAGCGCAATGGCTACGCTCGCAATTTTAGCGACCTTCAATAAATGCTTGTCACTCACTCCTTCTTTTTTAAGCGGCACGTAAACATCCAAACAGAAGAGGGTGGCGGCGCTATTCAAAAGCGAGTTAAACGAGCTGAACACCGCGCCGAGCAATACGGCGAGGAAGAATCCGGTGGCCCATACCGGGAATACGTCTCGTATGAGTCTTGGATAGGCCAGGTCGATTGAAGCCAGGCCGGGACCATAGAGGTGAAAGGCGATGACTCCAGGAATCATCATTAGAAAAGGTACGACAACTTTAAAGAAGCCCGAAAACAAAACTCCTTTCTGTCCTTCGGCTAGGTTTTTCGCGCCGAGGGTTCGCTGAATAACGTATTGATTGGTACACCAGTAAAACAAATTGGCGAAAATCATTCCGGTAAACAGCGTTGCGAAAGGTGTTGGGTCATCGGATGAGCCGATAGCATTTAGTTTCTCGGTATTGGTCGTGGTTAAAATCTCCAGCCCTTCGCCAATACTGCCATCTCCAAGTGCCGACAATCCAAGAATCGGAACACTCACCCCTACTATTAGAAGGCCGATGCCGTTTAAGGTATCCGAAACCGCAACTGCTTTCAGGCCGCCGAAGACGGCATAAAGGGCGCCTATGCTTCCTATCACAATTATTGTAAGCACTAACGCTTGTGGATAGGGAATTTGTAACAGCCCCGGCACGTCAAATAGTTGCAGTACGGCGATGGAACCTGAATACAAGACCGAAGGGATAGTGACCAGACCATAACCAACTAAAAATAGAACCACTGACATTCTTCGTACAGTGTTATCGAAGCGGTCATTTAGAAATTCAGGCAGTGTAGAAAATGCGCCAGCGAGATAGCGGGGCAAGAAAATGAATGCCATGCAGATTGTGGCGAACGCCGCCGTTACTTCCCAGCCCATGCTGCTCATATTGAAGCCGTAGGCTGAACCATTTAGTCCAATTAGCTGTGAAGCACCGAGATTGGTAAGCAACATGGAGCCTGCGATAAACACCGCGCTCAATCCACGTCCGGCAAGAAAGTATCCGTCACGTGTGTTGGCTTCACCTTTGGTTTTTCGATAGGAAATCCAGGCAACCAGACCCATGAAAAAGGCACAACTGACGAGAGTAGAGATGATATCGCTGGAGGTCACTAAGAAGCTGTCCCTGTTTCCTGTTAAGTCAGGAGCTGGATCGAATTATAGATGAACTGGAGTACGGGCTCATACTAACAAGTCAGGGATTTCCTGCCAACGCGGTGGGCATCGCAAAGTGACAATGCAGGCTTCAGAAAAGAGGGAAGAGCTGAGAAAGCGAGTCTTTTAGCGATGCGTATCTATAAAAAAATGCACCAACAATAGTTCTGGGAATAGAGATTAGACTAGAGCTGGCCTTGCAGAAACTCGACAGCATCCGCAATTGGCCTGCCATCCACATCCACCATGCGATTTGCTTCCCGCATGAGTTCATCTGAAATGCCGTTCTCAATAATCGCCAGTGCCTGCCTGAATTGAGGTTGAGCGGCCGCTCTGGTCGAAGCTATAAGCATCGCATCATAGGGAAGCAGGGAATTTCTTGGATCTTCAAGGATCAGCAAGTCATAGGCTGCAACCCGTCCATCGGTAGTATAGGCAGCGATTACATCGACCTGATTTTCGGCTACAGCGGTATACATCAGAGAAGGATCAAAAGTAAGTTTGTCAGCGAAATCGATGTTGTAAAGATCTCGAAGACGAATCCATTCCGGTCTGCCAAAAAACTCTAGATCGCCTGCTGCAGAGAGAGTACTGGCTATAGAGATCAGGTCTTCAATAGAATCGATGCCAAGTTCTTCGGCCCGATCTCGTCGCATAGCTAAGGCATAACGATTCTGAAATCCTGTTAATCCGAGGCTCTTCATTCCCTGCTGGTCGACATATTCGATCACGGCAGTGCGAACTGCCTCTCTGCCGGGATTATCATCGCGATTCATAAAATTTGCCCAGACTGTGCCGGAGTATTCGACATAGACATCAACATTGCCGGTACGGGTTGCTTCCCAGACTACTGCTGACCCCATGCCCAGCTGCTGTTCAACTCGAAAGCCTGCGTCTTCCTATTCGCCTGCAATCAGGCCAGCCACAATGTACTGCTCGGTAAATGGCTTTCCAGCAATAACAAAATCCGCCTTCGGTTGCGGAATCAAACCATAGCCCACGATGGCAAACACGAGAACTATCGCCGAGCCTACTGCTATTCTGGTTCGCTTCAACTTGGCACTAACTACTCCTTCAGTGCGCTGTTCAATAAGCCACTGCGTCGCACCGATCATAGAATCCAGTGCTACGGCGAGGGCGGCGGATGCGAGGCTGCCGACGGTCACCGCTACGAGGTTACGAGTCTGAATGCCTGTAAAGATGTAGTTACCAAAACTGCTGGCTCCAACCAGAGTAGAGAGAGTGGCCAGGCCGACAGTCCATACTGTTGCTGTGCGAATGCCGGCAATAATTATCGGCATGGCAAGAGGCAGTCTGATCTTGCTCAGTATTTGCTTGGGAGACATGCCAATCCCCTTTGCCGCTTCGATCACTGACGCGGAAACGCTCTCAAGACCGGCCACGGTATTGCGAACAATAGGCAGCATCGAATATAGAGTTAGTGCGATAAAGGCGGGAAGGAAACCTATGCGGCCGCCGAGCAGGGCGACTACCAGAGCGAGGATCGCAAGGCTGGGAAAAGTTTGTATTATGCTGACTGTGGTAAGTAGTGGCTGTTTGACTCTTGGTGATTGGCTTGCCCAGATTCCGAGAGGCACACTTATTGCGATGCCTACAATTAGAGCCGAGAGAGTGAGTAGGAGGTGGCCCTGAAAATATTCAGGCAACAGTATTAACTGTTCTCGCAAATTTTCATTCAATACAGAGTTCGATGTGAGCACTATTTGTTCCTGCCCATGATTTCTTCCAATCGGTCGGCGCGTCGCTTGGGCATGTCGACTATTTTCTTTACATATTCATGTTGCGGATTATTAAGCAGCTCGCTTGGGCTACCAATCTGAAGTAATTCGCCATCCTTCATCACGGCAACTCGATCCGCCAACATTAAGGCTTCGGTCATGTCGTGGGTGACCATTACAACCGTGAGGTTTAGTTCTTTCTGAATGCGTTTGAATTCTTCCTGAACCTCGACGCGAGTTATTGGATCCAGTGCGCCGAAAGGTTCATCCATTAAAACTATTTCAGATTCAGCAGCGAGAGCTCGCGCTACACCAACTCTCTGTTGCTGACCGCCTGAGAGTTGCCGCGGGTATCGGTCTCCATATTCGTCTAGAGGTAATCCAACCATGGAGAGGATTTGTTCGCAGCGAGCTTGAATTCGCTCATTGTCCCAGTGGAGTAACTGGGGGACTGCCGCCACATTTTCAGCGACGCTTCGATGGGGAAATAAACCGATCCCCTGGAATACATAACCAATATTGCGGCGTAAAGTTTCGGGATTTTGATCCTGGATGTTTTGGCCATTGACGAGAATTTCACCTTGCGAAGGCTCTTCGAGGCGATTGATCATCTTTAGAGTTGTGGTCTTACCGCAACCTGACTCACCGATTAGAGCAAGAAATTCGCCGCGCTCGACACGAAAGGAAGTATTGGCTACTGCGTAGCTCTTACCTCCGTCGTAACTCTTCTGTACGCCGCTTAGTTCAATCATGGATGGAGTCAGTCTAACAAGTCACCACCTTTAGAGCCAATGAAGGGCTATGCTCCTTCGTATGGTTGATGAGAGCGTTATTCTCTAGCTAATGATGTTTTTCTCATTTGGGGAAGATCTTTATTTCTTCTCGTAGCTTATTGCTTGTGAGTTCTTTGCTAGTATGCCCCCTCGCTTGGAAATTAATAATTCAAAAACCTCTGAAAGAGCCACGACATGCCATTAAAAAAATCTCTGGATCTGGACTACGTTCGCCAGCAATTTCCTCGCCAACATTGGAAGTGGGCATTTTTTGAAAATGCTGGCGGGGCCTTCGTTCCTAATTCGGTAATTGAGCGCATGAGCTCATACATGAACGAAACTCAAGTTCAGCCGGGCTATCCCAACCCTGTTTCCATGAAAGCTGCCGAGAGGATGAACCGCGGTCATCGACTAATGAGTGAATTGATCGGTGCTGATATCGATGAGGTGACGATCTCGGCGTCTACCTCCATCAACATTTATGTGCTGGCACAGGCGTTGAGGGGACTCTGGCAAGCGGGCGATGAGATCATTGTGAGCACGCTTAATCATGAGGCTAACTCTGGCCCCTGGCGTCGTTTGCAAGAATTTGGCATTAAGATTGTAGAGTGGCCAAGCAGTTTAGATTCAACTTCTCTCAATGTCAGCGATCTTGAACAATTGCTTACCCGCAAGACCAGGCTTGTAGCCTTTCCCCATGTTTCTAATGTCACCGGAGACATAAATGACGTTAAAGCAATAACAGCTAAAGCCCATGAAGCCGGCGCGATGGTTTGCGTAGACGGTGTGGCCTATGCGCCACACCGAACTGTTGATGTTAAAGAGTGGGATGTCGATTTTTACGTGTTCAGTTTCTATAAGGTGTTCGGGCCTCACCTAGGTTGCCTGTATGGAAAAAGAGATATATTGCTTGAAGCGAAAGGACAAGGTCACTATTTTTTCCCCGAAGATGATCTCGCTCATAAGTTAAACCCAGCGGGTCCCAATCATGAATCTATATCCGCCTTGACGGGTATTGCTGATTACTTCGACTGCCTATATAAGCACCACTTTGAGGAGTCAGGGGAAGGCTTCTTTCAAAGGACGCAGAGTGTTTACAAGCTAATAGCATCCCATGAGGAATCCCTAGCCCGACAGTTGCTTGAATTTATCGCTACGAAAGACGAGATTCATCTGTTAGGTGGAGCTAACTCTGAAACAAACTTAAGAGTGCCTACATTTTCTTTTCAGATTGAAGGTATTCCTTCATTATCGATTCCGGCTCTCGTGGCAAAGGATGAAGTCGCGATAGCGGCAGGGCATTTTTATGCCAAGAGATTTCTGGATAGCTTGGATTTGGCAGACAAGGATGTTGTGCGTTGTTCGATGGCGCACTACAACACCGGTGAAGATGTTGAACGATTGATACAGTCTCTCGACTCGCTTCTTTGCTAGCTATTTATTGCGCGCTGGTAGCTTATTCGAGGAGCAAGGAAAAACTCGATGCGCAGATTTAACTGCGCATCGAACTCTTGTTAGCGTCGTCTATCAAATCTCAATACTTGATTATTGCTGGGGCCGCCGGTGGCGCTGATGTTCTGTATTACTATAGTGAGCACCCTGCCATCGTTAGAAATTGATTTAGCGCCTATCTGTGATGTCAGGCCTCCTGCTCTCACCGTGTACTCGACAGTTTTCTCATTCACCTGCCGGTAAGAGATAGTGGTTTGACCGCCAACCCCCAGAATGGCAATGGGATTGTCTCTTCCGTCATATTTATAGCTGGCAGAACTGCCTCCTATGCTGCCGTCATTGTTAATAGTAACCAGCAGGTACATAAATCCGCCATCGCCCTGATCCTGATAAGTGCGAATCATCGAGCTCGGAACCTCTGTGCTACCAAAATTTGAATCGGCCGGATTGAGATCCCAAGTGCCAATGAACGGGTTGCCGGACTGCGCCGATGCAGCGAAACTGAGCATGCACACACATGCTGTCAAAAATAACTTCTTTGGAGTGTTAATCATTATTCTTACCCTCAAGTTTGTTTCAATTTGTCACTCTTCTCCACAGTACAGATTAGGCACATCGATAGCCACGATTATTGGATATTGGTCCCGCTTTTGGCTGCCTGTAGCGGAGAGGGGTGGGTCACTATATTCGGTATAAAGCGAGGGCATCAGTTACGTAGATTGTCCCCAAAGCCCCTATTTCCTGTGTTATCCTCTCTTTAGTTGTGCATTTATTAAGAGGTCAAAAACAATGAAAACACGTTCTACTCAATTCACCGGCTCAATAGTTGGAAAGCTTACGAAATTAAGCTTTTTGGCCGCCATCCTGGGTCTAATTCCCCAGATTGGTATGAGTCAAAATCTTGTTACCGACGATACCGTAGAGTGGTTCACGCTCGGCGGTGATTACGCCCATACTCGCTATACCCCGGCCGATGAAATAACGGCTGACAACTTCGATGAACTGGAAGTTGCCTGGGAATGGGATGGTTCCAGCTTCAATGGCTATAGTGGCCGTTCCACACCTACTTATGTAGATGGAAAGCTGTTTACAGTTTCCGGACCGCGTAGAAACGTGGTTGCTATCGACCCCAAGACTGGTGAAACCCTTTGGGCATACCGTCTTCCTAATACTCGCCGCTGGGAATATTCCATGCGCGCCTCTTATGGAAAGGGCATTACCTACTCACGTATTGATGGCAAAGGCGTGGTTTACATCTCCACTCCTGGCTTCTTTCTGGTAGCTCTGGATGCTGAGACTGGTTCTCCACTGGAAGGCTTTGGTGGGCAGGTTCCAGTTGAAGGTTTTCCTGAGACAGGCGTTGTAGATATGCTAGCTGACCTTGGGCATCCCTATGATCCTTATGAAGGTATTCCCCTAGAGACAGGCTATATCACTACTTCTTCACCACCAATCATCGTTAACGACACGATTATTGTGGGTAATTCAGCCGAGCAAGGATATCTACAATCAAGAATAGAGAATGTTCCTGGTGATATCCTGGCCTACGACAAGACTACCGGTGCGCTGAAATGGAAGTTCAATGTAATTCCTAAGCCAGGTGAGTACGGTCACGAAACCTGGGAAAATGACGCATGGGAATGGACTGGGGATGTTTCTTCCTGGGCTCCTCTTACAGCCGACCCTGAGAACAACATTGTTTATATCCCAACCAATCCGGCAACAATCGATTATTACGGCGGTTTTCGTCCAGGTGATAACCTGTACGGTACTAGCGTAATAGCATTGAATACGGAAACTGGTGAGCGCATCTGGCATTACCAAACGGTGAAGCACGATGTGTGGAACTATGACAATCCGTCACCACCGATCATGTTAGACCTCAATATCCCGGGCAGAGGAATAGTTCCTGCCGTGGCTGAGGTCACCAAACAGGGTTATGTCTATACCTTCGACAGAATGACCGGTGAGCCAGTATGGCCAATGGAAATGCGAGCAGTTCCTGCTTCACAGGTTCCTGGTGAGAAACTGGCTACAACACAGCCTTTCCCAACCAAGCCACCTGCTTTCGAAATGCAGGGCATTAGCGAAGAAGACCTTATCGACTTCACGCCTGCTCTACGTAGAGAAGCGCTTGAAGTGATGGCTAATTACCAGATGGGTCCTCTGTTTAATCCGCCAATTCACGATGAAAATGCAGCTGGCAAGATTAGTTCTGCAATGTGTCCGGGTGACGGCGGCGGAGCAAATATCTATGCGCCTCCAGTTGCAGATCCTACATCAGGTTTTCTCTATGTTGCTTCCGCGAAAGCGTGTAGCTGGCAGCGAGTTGTTCCTGGCGAAGAAGCAGACACCTTTATCGACGAGCCAACTGGATCGACTTTTGCGGCATACGCAAACGGTCCACGAAGCCGTCCACCACGTCTTGATTCAGGCTTGCCTTACTTCAAGCCGCCATACAGCACTATCACTGGCTACGACATGAATACTGGTGAGATTGCCTTCCAGATTCCAACCGGTGAAACACCTGACCGTATTCGCAACAACCCCGCTCTAGACGGCGTGGATGTTGGTGATACAGGTTCCGGTAGTGCAGTATCTATGGTTGCAACAGCCAACCTGCTGATCTATGCAGGCCCTGACTCCGATGGTACAACTGCGCTTCTTTATGCGGTTGATAAGACCACTGGAGAAGAGCTGGGTAAGATCGAAGTACCAGCACGAAGCCGCTACGGCATGAGCTCCTGGAAGCATGATGGACATCAGTACATCATTCTACAGACAGGCGCCAAGCTAACAGCAATGGCATTACCTGCAGCTTCAGAAGATAGCGCAGCGCACTAAACTGCAGCCGATCGATTCGATCGATTTTATCGGTGAGCAGTAAGCTCGACACAAAAAAGGGCGGGAGGATTAATAATCCTCCCGCCCTTTTTCTTTGTCTCGATTTTGTCTGGTCTCTGTCGGGTCTCTGTCGGGTCTTCGTTTCGAACTAGTTTCTTAACTCGGTGCCTGTCTTCTCTTTAGTTTGAAAACTTCTGTTAGGCAGCTAAAGACAGCTAACTATAAATAAATTGATAGATAGGTGACTAGAAGCTTTATGTCCTAGCCAGCAATCTCTTCCAGCCTCTCTCTTAGTACGCCGAGTATTAGGTTCAGTTCCTTGAAGTAGTCGCTCTCAGCGGATACTGCATTCATGGCGGCTGTAAGCTGTTCATATTCCGCGGCTAGATCAGATTGCAGGGACTGTGGTGTCAGCAACACATCCAGATTGCGCCGAGCATCGGACGCATTCTCAGCACGTCTGTCGATAACGAACTGGGGCTCACAAGCTTCTTCATTTATGTTAGATCCAGTCGGCTTATAAGAGTGGCAAACGATGTCCAGGTTGTCGTCTTCATTCAGGGTATTAAATACCCGGTAGAATTCGTTCTGGATTCTTTCAATTTGGGCACGCAATTCGGCGCGAGACAAATCTTCAATTACGATTTGTTCTTCTTCGGCCGTCGCCGTGCCTAGCTGAAAAGTAAGTAAAATAGTGGCGATTAATAATTGCGCTGCTTGTTTCATATGAAGGCTCCTCAATGAGGCCGGTTCAAAATTCGGAAAACTTGCTCAGTATAATCCCATAATTTATATTTTCCAGTCTCAAGCGTGTCGAAGGATCCCTTCTTAAGACCGCTTGAGGGCTTATAGAAGGCCTTTGCCCATTGTCGTGTGGCAGAGAAGCTCTTCTGTCACGCGGTTTCCCAGCAGGACTAGCGAATCTTTTTGTTAATTCTCCGCTAGCTCCTTCGACTTTGTTCCTCTTTGTATCCGCTACTGTTCGAGTCAGATTATTTCGATGTATGAATCGGACTCTGCTCAGGCTGCAAGCTGTCCAGGCTTGCCATGCAAATACAATGGATTGGGCAAACATTGGGCGTCTGCCCTTTTTATTAAAAAAGAAAGCGACAAATAAAGAAAGCCGCAGATAAGGAAAGCCCTAAGAAAATAGAGCCGGGTACAAAACTCAGGCATAAAAAAAGGGGCTCTAAAAAGAGCCCCTTTCTACATTGATCAACCACGTCCTGTGGCCTTCAAAGTATTACCGCGTTATATCCTATGAGCGGTATACGATCTCTTAGGAAATATTCCTTAGAAGTCGTAGACAAAACGTGCGTAAAGTACACGACCCAATGGATCCTGCAATGCACCGATTACACCAGCAAACTCAGGTGAACGCTGTGCTTTACGATCAAACACGTTACGTGAACCTACAGTGAAGGCTGCTTCGCCATCAAACAGCTCTATACCGCGATAAGTGTACGCAAGGTCCATATCAGCCCAGGCTGCAACATCAGTGATGCCAGCTGGACGGTTAGTGCCTCCGAAGAAGTCCATGTGTGTAAACATTGGACCGTCATACGGAAGGTCAGAGATATAGTGAGCTGTAGAAGTCACAGAGTGCTGACCCATTGTCCAACCCATACGCAAGTTAGCCTTCCACTCTGGAAGTTCAGGTGCTGCACTTGTGTTTGCGTTATATTTGCCTGCGCCATCTTTAACAGCCTGAGTTGGGTCTTCCTGATACAGGAATTCATCAACGTTAGTTGCTTGCAGACCAATACGGAAATCACCCCAGTTATCCAGGCTGAAACGGTAGTTAGCTTCGATATCGAAAGCAGTTACCTGCACTGATTCCGCGTTTGTAGTAGAAGTATTATCTACCTGCAGAATTGTGTAGATATCGTTCGGGTCACGAATAATATCAGGGTTTGATCCGCCACTTCCTAACCAGCTAATTAGCTGTGCTTCAGTAGGTTGATCGCCTGTTAGACCGCTACCAGTGAATCCAGTCGCTGCCTTAAAGTTAGCGAATTCAAGTTCCATCAGATCCTGACCATTGATTCCAATGATACGGTTCTGGAACTCAGTCTCGTTCCAAGTAACGTGTATATCGAAATCACCAAGAGCGATGTCAACACCAAACTGAGTGGATGTCGCTGTTTCGTTCTGCAGGCTCGGGTTACCACCGCCACAAGCTGTAGTAAATGCCGAGAAAGGACCGAATCTGTCAGTTACTGTAGAAAGACCACAAGTTACTGGATTCAGCAGCTGCTCAAGAGTTGGCGCGATGAACGCGTCACCTGTTGTAGCGCGCAGTGACAACCAGTCAGTAGCAGCCCAAGTTACACCGAATTTAGGGTCGGTAGACTTCTGGCCAGTACTGAACTCTTCCTGACGTACCGCCGCTTCAACTTCCAAAGATGGAAGAACTGGAATAGACAATTCGAGGAAGTAGGCATCAACTTCACGACTACCGGAAACAACAGTTTCCTTCTCCGTGCCGCCGATCCACGTGTCGCCCGCCAGCTCTACAGCAGAAGGAACGTTGGTGAACTTGTCATCACGCCATTGGTAACCAACAGCAGCGGCGATTGGTCCGCCTGGAAGCTCGAAGCCACCTAGTGGAACTTCACCATTGAGAACAATATCGATCACGTCTAGCTTATCTTCTACGACTTCTTTGTCTCTAGCGGCGATGTCATTCATCACGTGAATAGAGTTGTTGTCAGCCTGATCAACTACGAAGAAAGGGTTGTAACATGCGTCGCGGTCATTGACCGTGTCACAGTTGAGACCCTGTTGCATCGCTGTAATATCGTAGTTCTGGTTAGACATGAACTTGATTTCGCGATAGTTGTGAGTCCAGGACGCCGTACCTTCCCATCCGTCTATGAAAGGAACTGTAAAGTCTGCCGTAAGGCTGTAGCGGCTGATGTGGTCAGTGTTACCTGCAACGTTATCTCTGTCGGCGCTGTGTCCAGAAGAACGAGTATGCGTCTTGTTGATAGGACGCAGAGTTCGAGGTGCCACGTCTTCGTGAAGAAGAACGCCATTGTCGGTAGTACCGGAAACGATATAGTCGCCCCAGCCATCGTTGTTTATGTCAGCTGTGCCACGATCAGGTACGCCGTCGCCATTGTTGTCTACACCGTAGAGCTGGGCTCCAGTGGAGTCAGTTGCGAAGAAAGGGTTACCTGGAATCTCACCACGAACACCTGGAAGCTCACCAATACGGGAGTTACCTGGGTTTGAAGTAGATGTATAAGTCACCTCAGCCAATCGAGTTGAGAAAGCCTGCAGTTCAAGAGTCAGGTCATCAGAAGCTTCCCAAGTCGCATTCGCGAAAAACTGGTTAGTCTGAGTTGGCTCACGATAGCTTCTGTTATCACCAAAATCGAAAAAACAAGTATTACCAAGCAGCATGCCGTAAGGCGCGTTAACCTGATTTGGAGTGTACGCAGTACGCTCTGATGCAGGAGCACAGTTTGGATCTGGTCTTCTGCTTTGAGTACCAGTGTAAGCACCGGCCGCATCGCGGTCTGGCACATACCAGTTACCAGGAGCGTTTGAAGACATGATCAAACCGGCATTAGCCAGGTCGCTTCGCTCATCCCAACCAAGACGGCTGTTCTGACGGAACTGACCAGCAAGAACCAAATCGATCTCACCTAATTGACCGCCCCACAACATCTGTACGGAGTGCTCATCGTAGTCACCTTGGCTATCTTGCTCAGCGTAAGTGTCTAACTTGAAACCGTCGTAAGACTTGTATGGTACGAAGTTAACAACACCAGCCACTGCCTCGTTACCGTAAAGTGCAGCAGCACCGTCAGCAACGATATCCAGACGCTGGATAGCGATAGTTGGAATCAAGGCATTAACGTTCTCATTTACGAGACGCTTGCCATCTAACAAAGTCAGAGTTGAACGAGCACCAAGACCACGTAAGTCAATGCTGGTTGAACGTGAATCCTGACCTTGAATTGTATTTGTAATAGCGGACGCTGAACCGTTTACGAAAGAAAGGTTTTGAACCACTTCTCCGATGTTCAACGTGCCTTCAGCTTCCAGATCTTCAGCATTAAGCTGTACGATCGAAGAAGCGCCGGTAAATCCTTCAGTTCTACGAATAAAGGACCCGGTAACGACTACCTCTTCCACTGTGTCATCTTGTGCGAACGTGGGGCTCGCTAGAGGAAGCAGGGACAGGGAAATCGCAGCACAGAGCAAACCGCGTCTATGTGGGATTTTTTGCATATATCTCTCCAGTATTTCTAGTTATTTATAATATTATAAAGTGTTTAACATAAGTAAAATCAAACAGTTAGAGCGACTAACATAATTTCACTCACTGGATGAACATAGGAAGACAACGCCTTTCTTACAGTACTAAAATTTGCAGTACTAAATAAGAAGAGAGTAATCCTCCTACGCTGGAGTGTACTAACAATATTTAAGACATGGAAGACCCCTGTGGCAATTAGCTTTGCAAGCATTTTCAGACAAGAGAACACGCTGAAACTTGAGTTTGCATACCCCGTATAAATTGTGGGGGAATTGGGTGAAATATACTCATTTCCAGTAATTTTTCACAAAAAGATCAATTTCGGAGCGTTTGTCTCGGGAATTTCCATGCAGAAATCGAACGAGTGCTCGTTTAAAACTTGAGTCACGGCTTGATATATATCAATTTCGTGTAGATTAAAGCCCCAAAAAACCCCTGCTGCGACAACGTGTCACATGTGTCGCCGCCTTTGGTTTCGTAGAATGCGCGCATTGCCAAACCCACTAACGAGGCGAACGATGAACAAACTTGCAATGCGGTCTTTACCCTTCTTGATTTTGATGAGTGGTGTAGCCAGCGCTCAACAGAGAGTTGAGGAAATAGTAGTAGTAGGGGTGCAGGATACCCACACCGTAATCACCGACGATACTCTGGTAGCACCGGCAGATACGGCGCAGCTTTTGCGTAAAATGCCCGGCGCCAATATCAACAAGAATGGTGAGCTAACCGGCATCGCTCAATACCGTGGAATGTACGGCGATCGAATTCGGGTCTCCATAAACGGTGCGAAGATCAGCGGTGCAGGACCTAATGCGATGGATGCGCCTTTGCACTACGCACCAGTAGCTATTCTTGAGTCGCTGACCATTAACCGAGGAATCGCTTCGGTTAGTTCTGGCCAGGAAACCATCGGCGGTTTCGTAGAGGCTCAGACTTATGCTGGTGAATATGGCTTTTCAGGAGATTTTGAGTTTAGTGGCCGAACTTATTTCGGAGCTCAATCGATTAATTCAGGCACTGTAGCTAGCGGCTTCTTTGCGCTGGCGAATCGAAATCACATTCTGCGTAGCTTCGTTATGCAGGAAAAGGCGGATGACCTGGAAATTCCTGATGGTGAAATCACGCCATCTGAATATGATCGTGAAAGATATGACCTGGGTTACAGTTATCGCAACGGTGATCATGAGTTCAGTCTGGACTTCGCCAGAAACAACACTAAGGATGCTGGTACGGCTTCACTGCCAATGGATATCGCGGCTATCGATAGTGATCTGTTCCGGTCTCGTTATACCTGGGAAGGAAATGACCGCAATTTTACTGCAGAGTTTTCCGCCAGTGACAATGAACATTTGATGACTAATTATCACCTGAGACGTCCTCCCCAAGACAATATGATGACTGCCGGTGCCATGCGTTACCGCCGAAACTGGGCTGTCAGTGAGGACTATGGTTTCGCCTTAAAGATGGAGCAGTTCGACGATCAGGGCAGCTGGCTGTATGGAGTTGACGGACATATGTCAACTCATCGTTCCACTATCACCAACCCAAATGCCGCCCCTTTCTACATAGGTAACTTCAACGATACCGACCGTGATATTTTTGGCGCCTTCGTTGAGCGAAGCATTTCCTTGGGTGAACATATGGGTCTGGAATCTGGCATCAGAGTCAATCGAGTGACCATGGACTCCGATCCGGTGTCAGCGAATTTGAACCCGATGAACATGATGATGGGTATGCCATTCATGATGAATAACATGGCAGGGATGTTGTCAAATATGAACAACGCGTCCGACCTTAGTCAGACCGACAACAATGTCGATTGGTTTGCTCGCCTGAGTATTCATACCGACAGCGGTACTACCTGGTATGTGGGCGCGGCGCGCAAGAGTCGCTCTCCTTCCTATCAGGAACGCTATTTGTGGATTCCTCTGGAAGCCACGGGTGGCTTGGCCGATGGCAAAACCTATGTGGGTAACCCCGAGCTAGACCCGGAAGTCTCTCATGAAGTAGAGCTAGGCTTTGACTACGATGGCGGGGACTTGAGTTTCTACCCGAGAATATTCTACAAAGAAGTAAGCGACTTCATCCAGGGCACTCCAGCAACGAACATGGTTGTTAGAAATTTCGCCCAGATGATGGCGAATATGGGAATGGGTCGACCTGATCCTTTGATGTTCGATAATGTGGATGCCAATTTTTATGGTTTCGACATGGAAGCTCAATATACTTTGAGTTCAAGCATGACGCTTCGCGCAGTTGCCAGCATGGTTCGTGGTGAGAGAGATGACATCAACGATGATCTGTACCGAATCGCCCCGGACAACATGGTTGTTGGTTTGGATTACAGAAACTCAAATTGGATGACCTCATTTGAGATGGTTGCCTACGCCGATCAGGACCGTGTTTCTGCAACCAATCTGGAACAGAAAACAGATGGCTACACTATATTCAATTTGACCGGACGAGTTAATGTCTCTGCTGATGTGGATGTAAGTCTGGGCATAGAGAATCTATTCGACGAAGAATATGAAGATCATCTGGCGGCATATAACCGTGCGTTTAATCCAGACATCGCTATGCGAGGAAGAATGCCTGGCCTAGGTCGGAATGTTTATGCACGTTTGATGTGGAACTTTTAAGTAGTTTTTGCAATGACACTCTCCTCATAAAGTGTCAATAACCTGAAAGCCGGTTGCCTTATCAGCCGGCTTTTTTTTGTCTGCTAGTAACGTTCTTGTTCTTGAAGATCAAGCTATTGAATAGCCGCTTTTAGATTGCACGCTTACAACGAGTATGTGTGCTTTGCTTAATCGCTTCGCCGCGGGAAGGGTATCCGAGATTACATTCTTCAAGCTTGGTGCTAGGCTAGGCTTAGTGTAGTTGTAAATGCTGTAGTTGAAAAAATTTGCTCGCAAGGAATGTTTTGAGTAAATAGAGTCGTAAGAGCGGCAAAGCAATCTGATCGGCAATGGGGGAAACAAAATGCGTATAAGTTCGAAGAGACTTCTCTGGGTAGGTGTAATATCTCTACTATCAAGTGTGGCTGTAGCGCAGCAAGCTATTCCGCGAGACGTAGACTCGGTAGATTCCATCATGGCGGCTGTCTATGACGTGATTTCAGGAGATGCTGGAGAAGCCCGGGATTGGGATCGTTGGCATACCTTGTTTGCGCCCGGAGCCACTCTAAGTGCTGTAGTGCAAGCAGAGTCGGGTGAATTTCGGCGTGTGATAATGACGCCGGAAAGCTACGTTGAGCAGAGTGGAAGATCTCTGGAAGCCAATGGTTTTCATGAAGTGGAAATTCATCGTGTCAGTGAAGGCTATGGTCAGATCCTTCATGCTTTCAGCACCTATGAATCCAGAAATACACGGCAAGATGTCGAGCCATTCGCGCGGGGAATTAATTCTTTCCAGCTTATGAATGATGGCGAGCGCTGGTGGGTAGTATCTATTTATTGGCAGGCAGAAGGATCGGCTAATCCGATCCCTGAAAAATACTTATAGGGGATTCGTAAGCTCGGATCACCGAGGTTTGGCGACGATCATGGCAAAGTGAGGCGGCAGGTCGCCGGACTCAACCAAAGTGTCTTCAATTTTAAAAATCAGATCCAATACTTTTCTGGAATCTTCATCGTCGTGGCGAAAATTGCCAGCGATTCCATCCAACATGAATTGCATTAAGGTGCCGCCGGTAAAATTAAATTCCACTACATCAAAATGTCGATTCACAGCATCTACAATTTCTGCTGAATGAATTGCTTCAGATGGGTCAACTCTTTCGACTTCCTCAGGAGAGGGAAAACCAAGGTGTGTTCTCACCATTCCCTTGTCATGTTCAGCCTGAGATATTCTGTATTTTTCGGGGATGGTATGAAACACCGACGTCATCACTTCTTTTTCTCGGACAGAGAAATCAAACCGATTGGGCCCAATGTATTCATTGATAAATAGATAGCCATCTTTTTTAAGCGCATTGGAGCAGGACTGAAGAATGGCATCGAGGTCTGACATATGATGCAGGGAAGAATTGAAGTAAATGGCATCGTAGTCGGAACCCGGTAGAGGAGAGGTCTCAACGTTACTCACAATGTAACTAATGATGTCTTGCATGCCGTTTTCCATGGCGGCCTGCTCGGCAATCTCGATGCGTTTGGGCGCGAGGTCGATGCCTACAATATTTTTGGCGGTGTTAATTGTAGCGAGATGGCGCTCAAGGGCGCCATCGCCACTGCCAATACTCAGAACCTTATCAACCGGGGCGCGTTCACCAAGAAAGTGCTGAACGGTAAAATTCACCCAGCTGTCGTAGCTTCTGCCTCCGGCGGCTTTAATCTGATACCTGTGATTGATGATGGGATTAGCCAGCCAATAGGTTTCGCCGAAATAACTTTCGTCGGTGTGTTGATCCCAGTAATCCGCAACAATCGCGTCTATCTCTGCCTGCTTGGTGTTCATTAAAGCTGCCTAATTTCGTAACGGCTCTCAGTGTAGGTTAAAGAGATGGAAAATCAACATTTATGGGCCAATTTATAAATGCTATTCTCCACCGAATCATTCAATTAGCCAGGCAAGTGCAGTGCTGGTAAATAAATTGCTAGAAAGTAGAAAGCTCGAAACTATGAGCTAGGAAACAATAGGTTTCGAAGTAAACCATTCGAAGCTGAATCGATGTGCGGCTTTAACTGACTGAGATTATCCCAGTGAAAAAATCATTTTTAATTATTCAGATTCGCCCCGAGGACGAGACCTCGGACAGTGAGTTTGAGGCCATCAAGCGCCATGGCGGGCTTGAGGATAGGGAAGTTCAGCGTGCGAGAATAGAGCGCGACGGTCTGCCTTCGATCAATCTGGATGATTATGCCGCTATCATTGTCGGCGGCAGCCCATTCGATGTCAGCACGCCCGAGGCTGACAAGAGCGATATTCAGAAAAAAATAGAGAACGGATTTAATTCTCTGTTCGATGATATTGTGGCCCGAGACTTTCCTTTTATGGGATGTTGTTCAGGCAATGGACTGCTGGGTAGTTATTGCGGCTCACCAATTTCAAAACGCTATGGCGAACCTGTGGGCGGTGCAGATATTTTTATCACCGAAGAGGGGAAAAAGGACAAGCTTCTTGAGGGCATGCCCGCCAGCATTAGAGTTCTTCTTGGGCACAAAGAAGCTTGCGATATCACTCCGCCAAATTCGGTGCTATTGGCAAGCAATGAGAGCTGTCCGGTGCAGATGTTTCGTCTAAAGCAAAACATTTATGCCACGCAGTTTCACCCAGAGGGTGACTCGGACGAATTCACGGTCAGGATTCATGTCTATAAGAGTTACGGCTATTTTCCAGCAGAAAAGGCTGATGACTTGCTTGAGTCTATTGAGGCAGAAAGAGGCAAGGTTGATTACGCCCACGCCATTCTGAAAAGGTTTGTCGATTTTTACAGAGCGGCAAGCTGACCCTTTTTGCTGTCGCTCAATCTTTCCTTAGCTCTATTCTAAAGCTCTAGTCTAAAACAGCCTTCTCTAGTGAATCAGCTCAGGCCAAATAAGGGTCTGAGCCTGGTACCCAATGTGCTTCCGGCAAACGCTGCGGCAAACCAGAGCCAGCCGTGCATGCTGGTTGAACTGATACCGCTGAAGTAAGCACCGATATTGCAGCCGAAAGCAATGCGTGCGCCGTAGCCCAATAAAAGCCCGCCGATGATTGCAGCCATCAAGGAGCCTAAAGGTAATTTGAATGATGGGGCAAATTTGCGAGCCAGGCTAGCGGCGAGCAATGCGCCTAACATGATTCCTATGTTCATTACCGAAGTAACGTCATTAAACACACTGGCATCCAATGACGCAGCAGAACCAGCTCTTTGCCAGTAAGCCCAGGTGTTTAGATCAAGACCAAATATCACAGCAAGCTTTCCACCCCACAAAGCGAATGCCGAAGTCACGCCCCAGGGTCGACCTGCGAGCAGCAGAGTGGAGACGTTTACCAACACCAATGCCAAGGCGCCGGCAATAAGAGGCCAGGGACCACGTAGCAGAGAGAAAGGCTTGTCATCATCAGTAGAGGGCAGGGAACCGTGACGGTGTTTCTCATAGGCCGATGCCGCAAACCAGACACTGGCAAACAACACCATGCTGATGGAGATCGCACCGAGGGCGCCGTAATTTTCCAACAGGGAAAAAGGAGCGAGGCGTGGAACACCTTGCCAGGCAGGCCAATGCCAAGTTCCGATTAATGAACCGGCAATAAAGCCAGCCAGAGTCACTAACATTCGCACATTACCGCCTCCGGCAGTAAACAGCGTGCCCGAAGCACAACCGCCACCGAGCTGCATGCCAACACCAAACATAAACGCACCGACAGGAATGGAAGCACTCAGCGGAGCAACACTGCCACGAAGATTAGTTCCTGCAAATTCACCCTGAGAAAGAAGCGGCACAAAGCACAACACCGCTACCCCCAGCATCACCATCTGGGCGCGAAGACCCGCACCACGACCCGTAGTCACCACCTCACGCCAGGCAGCGGTAAAGCCGAAGGCAGCATGATAGAGAATGACACCAGCTGATAGACCCACCGCAAACAGCGCCGCTTGGCGCCAGCCGTAGGTATTGGTGAGGTACAGAGCGAAGAGAACGCTGATTATTAGCGCAACGCCCATACCACGCCGATTCTGGATCTGGGTGATATCTGGGTGACTGGTGTCAAAGTTCAAGTTAGGGCTCCTATAATGCGAGTCTGGGGTATTAGCCGATTTTCGCTGAGTTATTCATTGGCCACATTTTTACGTGATTAGGCAATCAATACCAGAAATAAAGTACTAGGAGTAGGGATTGATGCCGGAATATTTGTGGGATAACCTCAATGAACTATGAATCGAAGTATCTCAAAGGAAGCTGATGCTTAGACTTAGGTAGAGCTCGGATCGGGAAAATAATAAGAGCACAATTGAGGAACCAACTATGCACACTCACCCTCAACTCGCCAAAAAATTATTCTTTTTGTATGGCGCCCTCATTAATCCAGATATTACTTGCCATGCTCAATTAGCTCGTTGCCTTGGTATTACAAAGCAAGGAGTCAGCAAATGGATAAATGGAACAGATACCAGCCCGGGAAACAAAATACCTCGCACACAACTCCAAAAAGTGGCTGACTTTTTCTACCTTGAACCTATTACTTTCACACTGCCCTTTGAAGAATTTGAAGAAATAGTTCTTCGGTTAATAGAGAAGTTGGCAGTGGACAAAATATCAAGGCCAGAAAAACTCTCTCTTTCGCAGTTGCCAGTAACTGATTTGGATATTGTTGGAAGGCAGGAAGAGCTGGGTTTGCTCAATGGTGCTTGGGAACGAAGTAAATTCAACTTGGTTCAAATTGTTGCTTTCGGTGGGGTAGGGAAAAGTAGTCTCGTTAATAAGTGGCTTTCAAGTATAAGCGGTGGAAACTATCAAGGTGCTAAGAAGGTCTATGCCTGGTCGTTCACGTGGCAAGGATCAGAGTCTGACGAAAATTCATCCGGTGATTTTTTCATTGAACATGCATTGGAGTGGTTCGGAGATGAGTCTCCCGATGAGGGTACTCCATGGTCTAAGGCTACAAGACTAGCAAATTTGATAAGAGCATCAAAAACCCTCTTAATCTTGGACGGTCTGGAACCACTACTGACGGCGCCACGCTCAAATAGCGGCGAGATTCAGAATCCAGCAGTTGCATCCTTGATTAAAGAATTGGCAGCAGAGAATAATGGATTATGTGTAATTACTACCAGGCTTCGTATAGCTGATATTGCTTCTTTTGAGGATAAGCGAGTTAAAACAATTGAATTGAAGAATCTCGATCAGATAGAAAGCCGTAAATTGCTTAAAAATATGGGCATACATGGGACTAATACCGAGTTTGAAAATGCTACTACAGAATACTCCGGTCATCCGCTGAGCCTTTCGCTCCTGGGTGGGTATTTAAGTGTGGTGCATGATGGGGAAGTTGGGAAATTTAGGGAGCTAACTTCGCTCTTTGAGACAGAAAATCTAGATAGCCATGCTGGGAGTATAGTAAATGCATATTTGAGACTTTTTAGAGGCAGCCCCGAACTTGCAATACTTAATATGCTGGGAATTGTTGATAGACAAATATTGCTGTCTGAACTCAAGAATCTTTGTTCTCGTCACTCTGTTGAAAATCTCACGTTTGAACTGAATGAGTTCTCACACTCGCGTTGGAAATACGCCCTCCATTCGCTAGAAAAATGTAAGTTAGTCTCGATTGAAAAATTTGGGGATGATCATAGTGTAGATTGTCACCCTCTGGTAAGGGACTATCTGATATATCAGTTAAAAAAAGATGACCCTGAGCTTTGGAAAATAGGCAATAGGATGATGTTTGAATATCTTCAAGCACAAGCTACAGAGAAACCAGATAATCTTGTGGATTTAGAACCTCTGTTCAGAGCTGTAATTCACGGTACTAGAGCTGGAATGTACGAAGAAGCATTTCAAATCTATTTCGAACGTATAAAATTGGGTTTTTCTATGCTGCCAAGAGGTTCTCACTATTTGGACCAAGCATGTCTTAGATCCTTCTTTGCTGAAGAATGGACTACCCCAGTTAAGCGGCTACAGGACAAATCAAAATTTCATTTGATAATGAGTGCTGCTACGAATCTAATGTCTTTAGGTCAGATAGAAAAGGCTATGGAGCCGTGGAGAGTCAGTATTGACTGGTTTGTAACCCAGGAGCTCTGGACGGAGGCAGCTAGTGCGGCAGGACCATATGCCTCAATGCTTATATCTGCAGGAAAACTAGATGATGCAAAAAAATTACACCTCGAATTAAAAGAATGTGTTGAGAAAACTGAAAATGAAGTTCTGCTTGCTCTCTCTCAGTGCTTTAGAGCTTATACCTATCATTTGAGCGGTTTATTGGAAGAGGCTGAGAAACTTTTTGATAGCTCGGAGAAAGTCTTAAAAGCTTCGCAGCCAAATTCAAATGTATGCTTTCCTACTGTTAGTTCTTTTTATATAAAATTTCTTCTTGATACCGGGCAAGTAGAGAAAGCCTGGGAGCGATCACGCCTAACTTTTCAGTGGAGAGAGAACAAATCTTGGCAAGTAGAATTCGATACAACCTCACTCTATGGTAGTGACCTGCTTTTCCATGGTCTGATATGCCAAGAGCGCGGCGATTCGAAAACTGCGGAAAAGCTTCTAGATCAGCAAGTGAATCTTTTTAGAGAAGCAAATGAGTGGTTATACCTGCCAACTGGATTGAACTACAGGGCAAAGTATTTTATCCAATGTGACCGCTTAATTGATGCTGCAAGAGATCTCAAAGAGTCCCTTAGTATTTCAATGAGAACAGGTGCAAAGTTAGAGCAATGGGAAACATATCTGAATTATGCTCATCTTCATCTTAAAAGGAGAAAACCGCGATTAGTGCGCCGCTATTTGAACAAGGCAGCAAGACTTGATGGAATGAGTTCTTATAAATTTCGAGATCACGAAATAGATGAATTGGAAGTCCAGCTCAAGTTATTGAAGCGAGAGGAAAAAACCTGACACTCAGAATCTAGTAGAAACAACCATGCATTTTGTATCATACTAGCCAGATTCTTTAGTTACGTGGAAGAGAAGCATGAATAGATTTTTTTTGTTGTCTGGATTTTCTCGACGTTTTTTGAGTCTGGCGTCCTTGTTGTGTTTAGTTTGCATTTCCTTTTCTGGAGTTCTTTCAGCTCAGGAATCTACTCTACAACCCTCGGCTAAGAATCTCTCTGATATCCAATGGGGCGAGGCCGGTGGTGGAAACGGATTCCCGGTAGGTGTGCGTTCCGCTCGGCAGGTCACCGATCCTGCCACTGGTGGGTTTACCTATTACGCCTTATTTCCAGCAGGCTCCCATTTCGATCTCCACTGGCATACCCATAACGAACATGTAGTCGTAGTGCAGGGAACGGTAACTATCGTCTTGGACGACACTCCCCACACTGTTTCAACTGGAGGTTATATTGTCCTTCCCGGTAAGCTCAATCATTCCTGGGATGTGCCAGCCGGTGGCGAAGATGTAATTATTGTCGTTCGAAGAGAAGGTCCTGCAGATTTTCATTTTGTAGAGCAATAGTTCTTAAGGCTTCTTTTTGTAGCCTGAAAGTATCCAACAAAAAAGGGGCAGAGATAATAATCTCTGCCCCTTTTGCTTTTTGGGTCTGTAGCTTACAAGGCTAAGACTTTCTGATCTTATAGCCCCTGATCAGCCTTAGTCTTTACTTCGAAAAACACTGAAGACGTTCCATCCTTATTCATCAGGATGACATCGTATGGTGTGAATGCTTCACTGAAATCCATGCCCGGTGTGCCCAGGGGCATACCCGGTACAGCAAGACCTAGAGCACCTGCTGGTGGAGATGCCATAAACTGTGCGATGAATTTTTCTGGCACGTGACCTTCAAACAAAAATCCTTCTTTGGTCACAGCGGTATGACAGCTCTGCCATTCACGCTTAATGCCCAGCTCTTCCTTCATACCGTTCAGATCAGCGGGATGATGGGTGAGTAGTTCGTAATCTCGCTCTTCCATGTGTGTGATCCATCCGGCGCAACAGCCGCATGTTTCTTCCTTATAGACGTTCATAGTTACGTCATCAAGTGACTGTGCGGAAATCTGGCTCGCGGCCGCTGTTATACATAGTGCGAACAGGGATGAAACGATCTTACTTGTTTTCATTGCTGACTCCGTATTGCGTATTAGTAAATGGAAGGTGATTATCAGCTTCCTGGTTAATCCAGCCGGTTTCGCTGGCGGTTAACCATCATTGGAGGAATTCTACTCCATCAAGGCTGTTTTTGACGAGGATCGTCGTGTTTTTCCATTAAATCGGCTCAAACGCTGATTTAGGTCAATCTACATCAGCGTTAATTATTCGGTTATTTTCTCAGCGGCAATAATAAATCACTGCCCACCGGTCGTTGCACGTCGAATGCTTTCAAAGTTATGGCTACGAAGCTGTAATAGCCAATCAAGCCAGTCAGGTCCATGACTCCTTCTTCACCGAAAATATCTATCGCTCTGGCAAAAGTTTCCGAGCTAACTTTCTCTTCGCTGATAACTTCTCGAGCAAATCGAACGATGACTTCTTCGGTTTCACCAAAACCGGCTATGTTTCTGGACTCTTCAATTGGCTTTCGAAACCTCACCGCATCAATTATCTCTTGCTCCAAGCCTGCGGCTTTGGCTAGAGGTTCATGGGCGGTGTATTCGTACTGATTGTTGATTTCTCTGGCCACGGAGATAATGGTCAATTCAGTTAGACGTTGATCCCTGTCACTGCCGTAGCGCACACGCTGCCTGACATCAAACATTGCCTTGGCCAGTTCAGGACTGTGCATCCATTTGCCGATGGGGCCGCGCAGACCAGTTTCATAGCCGGTGCCGGGGCTGACGTAAGTATCGAAAGCTTCCTGTCCAGATGCGTCCAGAGATTCTCTGCGTACTTGTGGCAGGCGCGCCAGAGAATCTGTGAAAATGTCATCCGCAAGATCAACGGCAGCAACAGCTCCAGGCATTTCATAGTCTGACTCAGCGGCGTTTGCAGTTAGCGGCAAGGCTAGCTGCGCGATGAGGATACTGAACATGCTAATTTGTCTGATCATTTTCGTCTTCATTGCTGCCCACCCTTTTGCTTGTTGATAATAAACTGAATAGTACTTATCTTGTGACCATAGCAAAGCATAGTTAATGGAATACAAAAAGTAAAAAGAGGAAAGGGATATGACCTCGGTCACAAGTGAAAAGACAAGTGAAAAGGCGGGTGAGACCTCTTCCGAGAACATTCCCATAAGCAAAAAAGAACGGATTCAATCAATAGATACCCTTCGTGGTGTCGCAGTGTTTGGTATCCTGTTGATGAATATCATCGCTTTTGCTTATCCCTTCGCCGCCTATTCCAATCCCGCCGTAGACGGTGCTACCCAAGGTCTGGATCTGTTTGCTTTCGCCTCCATGGACGTGATGGTGGAGGGCGCCATGCGTGCGCTGTTTTCCATGCTCTTTGGTGCCGGAATGTTAATTTTTCTTAACAAACCCGGTGCAGATGAAGCGGTGGTCAAAGGTCTGTTCTATCGACGAACGGTTCTGTTGATTGGTTTTGGTCTGGTTAACGCCTATCTCTTTGTCTGGGTTGGGGACATCCTTTACGCCTACGGCGTTACCGGTTTATTGCTCTATTTCTTTCGTAATCTTGAAGCTAAGCGCTTGGCAATCTACTCCATGTGCATGGTAGCCGTGCTTATGCTTCTACACTCCGGGTTGCATTTTAGTACTAAATTTCTTGAGTCCGAGGCAAATGTAATTACGTCTCTTCCTGCTGGTACAGAGCTCACCGTGGAACAGCAAGAATCATTAGACGCCTGGGATGCTTTTCTGGCGGGCCAGTCTGCTACACCGGAATTGATTGAAGAAGAAATGCAAATCAAGAAATCTGGATACGTAGATAATTTTATTCATGCCGCCGAAGAAAATATCTTTCTGCAAACCGTAGTTTTTGTAGCGTTTGTTGTGTGGGACGTGCTGTCCATGATGCTGCTTGGCATGGCCTGCTGGAAATGGGGGCTGTTCGATGCGTCGCGAAGCATGGGTTTCTATACAAAGCTAACTCTGATTAGTTTTGGTATTGGCATCCCAATCAATCTTCTGGAAACCATGGTCTTTATCAACAGTGGCTTCGATTTTCAGTGGGCGGCTAGTGCAAGGCCGAGTTATGACATAGGCCGGCTCACTCTCGCCTTCGGTTATATCGGACTAGTAATGATGATCTGCAAGTCTGGTGTCCTCTCAGCATTTCGAAACGGCATGGCGGCGGTTGGGCAAATGGCACTTACCAACTATCTCTCTCAGTCCGTTATCTGTAATTTTATCTTCATGGGCTTTGGCCTGGGGCTGGTGGGAGAGCTGGCGCGTCATCAGGTTTACTATGTGGTGTTTGGCGTCTGGCTATTCCATGTGGTCTTTTCGGTTTTCTGGCTGAAAAACTATCGTTTTGGTCCGGCAGAGTGGCTGTGGCGTAGCATGACCTATAAGAAAAAACAGGCGATGAAACTGTAGGCCTATTTTTTGTCTTAATGTGCTTTCCCTGTGCTGCATACCATTGTCAACGTCCAGGCAAAGGCGTACTATGCACGCCGGTTTCGACTAATTAATTCCAGTTCTCCCTGATCGCCCATTCTTTTCTTCCGCGATCCTCTTTTTAGTCCCAGCCACATCCAACTAAATTCTATTTGTCGCTCTTTCTCGAGTGTGGTCGTGATGTTATTAGATCGAATACATTTTAGTCGTGACATAACCAGTGAACTGTTGAAAATCGCCCTGCCAATGGTGGTTTCTCAGGGCACTTTTGCAGTGATGATCTTCACCGACCGTTATTTCATGTCACAGATTGATCCAATCCATATGGCTGCTGCTCTCGGAGGAGGGGTGGCCTGCTTCTTCTCGTTCTGCTTTTTCTCAGGATTGTTTTCCTATTCCAATGCAATGTCAGCGCAGTATCTGGGTTCTGGCGAATATAAAAAGTGCGCCAAGGTAGTTACCCAGGGATTTATCATGGTGGTACTCAGCATTCCATTGCTGATTCTGATTACCGTTGCTGTGTCGAGTTTGTTTGGTGCGATGGGCCACGATCCTACGCTGATAGATCTTGAGCAGAGATATTACAAACTTCTAATGCTGGGTGTGGTGATCACTCTGGCCAAGGTTTGCGTGTCATCTTATTTTGCGGGCATCGCCAGAACTAAAGTCGTGATGATCTGCGATGTGTGCGGTCTTATTCTTAATATACCGTTGTGTTATGCCATGGTTTTCGGTCGCTTCGGCTTTCCGGAAATGGGCATAGAGGGTGCTGCTCTCTCTACTATCATCTCGACACTTTTCGCCTTCATTCTATTTATGATGTTTTATCTTGCGAAAGAGCACCGTGAGAAATTTCATGTGCTGGAATCTTTTCATTTCGATAAAGGCATCTTCAAAAGATTTCTTAGACTGGGAGCTCCGTCAGGTGTGGAGATCTTCCTAAATGTTGCTGCCTTCAATTTGTTCTTGTTGATGTTTCAGGGCTACGGCATTGCCGAAGCGGCCTCTGCGGCTATCGTTTTTAATTGGGACATACTTTCATTTGTACCCATGATCGGAATCAATATCGGAATAATCAGCTTGATAGGGCGCTTCGTAGGTGCTCGCGACCTTGAACATGCAAATGCAGTTATGACCGCTGGATTTATATTGGCGCTTAGTTACTCCGCCGTTCTGGCGCTTATCTTCATTACCTTCCGCTTCCCGCTTGTGGAGGTGTTCGCACCGCCGCAAGGTGATTTTTCAGACATAAGGGAAATGGCTGGCTACATGATGGTTGGACTTAGCTGCTATGCCATGGCTGATGCGCTTATTCTGGTTTCCGGAGGCGTGCTCAGAGGCGCAGGGGATACAGCATGGCTGATGAAGGTATCCACGTTCCTGCATTGGGCAATGTTGGTAGCTCAATACTTTGTCATTCGCGTGTTCGAATTCGGGCCCAAGGTATCCTGGGTCGTATTCTGTCTGCTGATCGTGTCTATCGCGGTTGTCTTGATGTATCGCCTGCGACAGGGTCATTGGCGCGACGCCGACGCTCTCGATCGGGTAATGGCTGAGTAGGCTGCTCCCCGCTAGCACTCTTGAACAGTCTTTCCCGCTCTTCCTCACTCAATTTATCCCGTGCAGCCTTGCAAACCCATTCCAAGGCGACTTGCAGCATGATCAGCTTGCAGGTACCTTCTTGAAAAGAGATACAATCGCCTATTGCTGATTGTGTCGAATTCCTGACAAGAATCCCGCGTTTGGTAAAAGCTCCGGGGTTCGGTAATAAAAATAAAAAAGAGAGTGCCCCATGAAGAAGCTGACTATCTCCCTGATTCTATTATTCGCAACCGCTGTGTCTACTCTGCAATTAGTATATTCCCAATCCGGCACCAATAACTCTGGCAGCTATTCACAAGATCTGCTCAATACCAAGCGAGTTTTTTCTCAAGGCCTGGCAGATGCCATCGGCCAACCGTTTCGCGGTGTTGCTACTTCAGCTGGCGTGATGGATGGCTTGTTTCCTATTCGCTCCACAGGAGTTTCAACAGCAGCGATAAAATCGGCGGCGGATACTTTTCTCGATACGCTAAGTGATGGTGAACTCAGCCGCACCCATTACGCAATAGATGATCCGGAATGGCGCAACTGGTCAAACGTGGATGTGGGAATCTTTTCCCGTCACGGCGTTAGTCTGGAAGAAATGTCAGAACTACAAAAAGCAGCAGCATGGAGTCTTCTTGAAGCCTCATTGAGTCCTGAAGGCATGGATCAGACCAGGTCTGTCATGCGCACCGAACAGGCTCTTCTTGAAATTAATAAGGAACCTCTTCGTTACGGTGTCGAAAAATACTATTTCACCATCATGGGTATTCCCTCCAACGATGAACCCTGGGGTTGGCAGTTGGATGGTCACCATCTGGTGCTTAATTTCTTCGTTCTCGGTGATCAGGTGGTCATGACTCCTGCGTTTTGGGGAGGCGAGCCGGTTCTCACTGAAACCGGTATGTATGCCGGCAATGTAATTATGCAGGACGAACAGAACGTTGGGCTGGAGTTCATGCAGTCTCTGAATAACTCCCAGCAAACTAGCGCCACCATTAACCCGGACAAGACCCGCAATAATCAACTGGCTGCGGCTAATGCGGACAATATCACCCTGGACTATGAAGGCCTGAAAGGGGATGCGCTGAATAGCTCCCAGAAGCTAGGTCTGTTGAATTTGATACGGGTGTATATAGGTAATCTTCGAGAGCCCCACGCCGATGTCACCATGGATGAGATCGGTCAGCATATTGACGACACTTATTTTACTTGGATCGGTAACGCTGAAGACGACTCGGTGTTTTACTATCGCATTCAGAGCCCGGTGATATTGATCGAGTTTGATCATCAGAACCCCGTGGGCACTACAGCCATAAACCCACCGGGCACGCCTACCCGTGATCATATTCACACTGTTGTGCGTACGCCGAATGGTAACGACTATGGTAAGGATTTGCTGGCTCAACATCTTCAAGCCCATCCTCACTAATTGGATGTAACTTAAAAACACAATAACTAACAAAATAAAAAGCATAGCAAAAACTTTTTTGATCGGGAGAGGTATTAAATGCAAAGCAAAGCGAACAAGTCGAAGACAATGAATAAGGCTTTCCTCGGTCTGGTACTTTCTCCACTGTTTGCTCTACCTCTTGTGGCGGATGCGCAGTCTCCCAATGCTTTCGGTATTCCCAGTGAGAAGATCAGCAACCCCGCTGCCAATGTGGTGGCGGCTGCCGGTTCAAGAGGGCAAGGATGGTTAGCTCAAGGCCGTTCAGAAGTAATTGCCAGACACGGCATGGTGGCAACCAGTGATCCTATAGCCGCCCAAGCTGGGCTGGAAATACTACGCGGTGGTGGTAATGCCATCGATGCTGCGGTCGCCGCTGCGGCGGTACTGGATGTGACTTCTCAGAACGATACCGGTATTGCTGGAGACTTATTCGCGCTGGTTTGGAGCGCGGAAGATAAAAAACTCTACGCGCTGAATTCAGCAGGTTGGGCTCCTTCTGGCTGGACACCTGAATTCTTTAGGGAAGAGCTGGGCTTGGATAGAGTGCCTGGAAATGGAGTCAATGCGGCGACAGTTCCTGGAGCAATCTCCGGTTACGATGCCTTGCTAAATCGCTTCGGTACTCTTGGCTTCGAGGAAACTTTCGAACGCGCGGCTCAATTGGCCGAAGAAGGATGGGGGCAAGCAGAACGTCGGCATCAGGATTTAGGCAGCGTAGTTAACAAATTAAGAAACGATGTGGACTCCAACGAAGTCTTTCTAAACGACGGTGAAGTTCCTCCTCTTTACAGCATCATTCGAAATCCTGATTTGGCAGATGCATTGAGACTGATCCAAAGAGAAGGTCGTGATGCTTTCTATAAGGGAGATATTGCCGATGCCCTCGTTGCCAAAGTGCAGGCCGAAGGTGGGGTAATGAATCATGCAGACCTTGCCGAGTATGAATCCGAGTGGATAGAACCCATCACCACTAATTATCACGGCTATGACATTTTCCAGCTACCACCACCGGGGCAGGGCTTCGCCGCTCTGGAAATGCTGAATATCCTGGAAGTATGCGCACCGGTTCACGGCCTGAATTTAAGTTCATTAGGCCCCTCTAATCCGGATTACTGGCATTTCATGGTTGAGGCCAAGAAGCTGGCGTACTCTGACCTTCAGGCTTATAACGGCGACCCTTTGTTCTCCGACATTCCCGTCGAGCGACTGCTTTCCAAGTCCTATGCAGCGGGTCTGTGTGATCGCATTGATATGGACGCAGCATCCGAGCCTTCAATCAAAGGCGGTCTGAACGGCGGCACTATCTATCTAACCACCGCCGACAGATGGGGGAATATGGTGTCCCTCATTCACAGCATCTTCTCGGTATATGGCAGTGGAGTAACCATCCCTCCTTACGGCATGATGCTGCATAACCGGGGCGTAGCGTTTTCCCTCGATGAAGATCACCCCAATATAGTAGCGCCGCGAAAGCGTCCCTTCCATTCCATTATCGCGGGCTTTGTTATGCAGGACGGCGAGCCTCTAATGACCTTTGGAAACATGGGAGGTTCGGTTCAGCCGGAGACTCACGCGCAACATATGGTGAATGTTATAGATCACGGTATGAATGTGCAGATGACCACCGATGCTGCTCGATTCACTCACAGTCAGAATAGCAATGTGCTTTCGCTGGAGGATAATCTCTATAGTCTGGTTGGCAGATCACTAGAGGCGAAGGGGCATGATGTGCGTTCGGTTAATGGCGGCCGTGTGGGCGGTTATCAGGGGATCCTGTTTACTAAAGACCCGTCATTACCAGAGCCGGTATATTCTCAACAAAGTATTGATACAGATGCGCCGGTAAATGGTGTTTACCGTGGCGGATCAGATCATAGAAAAGATGGGGCGGCTGTTGGCTGGTAGCGAGTGAAGCGGTCTGTGCAGAGATTTTTTCTTAAGTCCGCTGAGGGCTCTTTATTAGGTCCGCTGAAGGCTCTTTATTAGGTCCGCTGAAGGCTCTTTATTAGGTCTGCTGAGGGCTCTTTATTAGGTCTGCTGAGGGCTCTTTATTAGGTCTGCTGAGGGCTCTCTATTAGGTCCGCTGAAGGCTCTTTATTAGGTCTGCTGAGGGCTCTCTATTATAGGTCTACTGGGGCTTTTCATTAAATTCGCTGAAGAGCATCGTTAAAGGCTCTGCCCAGCGTACATGATAGCTTATGCGCGGCTTCAGCGGTGCAGTACTGAAAGCCTAAAGTAGGCTCAAGCTACTTTATATAGATATTGATGGTCGAAATTCCGTTCAAAGCCATCTATCCACTTATAGAGATGTTCATCTCTTCCTTCTTCGAAGTTAACACCAATAATATGTTCGCCATTGCGGTCTTCAACCCAACGCACCACGCCCTTCAATACATACATAGTAAAAGGGTTGCTAATGCCAATGGTGATACTGATTCCAGTTCCAATGGGCAGCGCCAGGTTTGTTCTACTCCGAAGTCCGTGGGGGGAGAAATCAGTCGCTTCGCAGGGAATTGATGCATCGACTACTTCGGGTCGCTCATCGCACTCATGAACATGGACAAAGATGGCAACGGTTCGGTTAATTCGGTCTTCGATGCGCTTTTCCATGGGGAACTCCTTGAGAGAAGCCCTAATGTATTCCGTCTATCAGGCGCTGGCAATTTGTATCGATTGGAAACGCAAACTGGTTCGCATTTTGTTTTTTAATTCATTGGAAAATCAATCACCAGTTAATATCTGGCGACTGATTTTTCACAGTGAATCATCATTAAAATTAAATCTGATAGCTCTTAGTTAGGCAGTCGGAAAGTCATCAAATCATCGGTAGCGCTAATAACGATGTATTGATTGCCATCACTTCCCAGATAAGTCATGGGGTTGGCATTACCTCTTGCCGGAAGCAGGACTTCCCAATATTGGTTGCCGGTTCGTGTGTCCAGCGCCCGTAGTCGATTGTCATCTGTCGCAGCAATAAACAGTAAGTCACTCGCTGTCACCAGCACGGCTGCTCTTCCCGGTCGTCCTGTATTTTGACGACCTTCAGGTAAGCTTTCGGTAACGCCAACGGCCTGTCGCCAGGCTATTTCACCGGTTGTGGTATCAACGGCACTCAAAGTCCCCCAGGGTGGTTTCTGACAGGGCAGGCGCATATCTCCAACTTGGGCGTCGAAGCTTGCAGGACGCGGGCTTCGGCGTTGAAAGGGATAATCAGCTCCGTCTTCGGCTTCTTCCATCCAGCCAAAGGTGCCGATGTTAGCAGCGAACACAAACAGGTATTCAGAGTTGGGGTCAAATGCAGCTCCGCCCCAATTGGGACCGCCAACCAGGCCTGGGAAAAGTAGAGTTGTATTGTCTCCGGAGCCAGCTGGGCGGTATGTCCATGGTGTGAACGCGCCTTGATTAATTATTTGCCCCGCATTCGCTACCACCTCGGCGCAGGCCGCTGCGTGTTCAGCTGAGGTATCTGCCGCAGTGACCAGGTCCGATGGCGAATAACTCACTCTTGCCATTGGTGGAGTGATACTTGGTATTGGCTGGGTAGGAGACGTTTCTTCACCTGGCACATCACTGGCAGGCATGGCTCTCTCTTCAACATCGTAAATAGGCTCACCGGTTTCCCGATTCAAAATATAGAGATAACCTGATTTAGTGGTTACTCCCAGCGCAGGTGTATCACCTATATTAAACAGCGATGGTGGTGCAGGTGGATCATGATCCCATAGATCATGATGAATGGTTTGAAAGTGCCATTTGTATTCGCCGCTATGAATGTCTACGGCAACCAATGAATTTGCAAACAGATTGTTGCCGGCTCGATCTCCGCCATAGCCAAATGGAATGGGTGAAGCCAGGGGAATAAACAGCAGGTCTCGTTCAGCATCTACTGTGAAGTAAAATGGCCAGGCATTAGCGCCGAGCCGACCTATCCAGCTATCACCTTCCCAGGTTTCATGTCCCAGGCTTCCCGGTTGTGGCACGGAATTGAATTCCCACACCTTCTCACCACTGAGCACATCGAAGCCTCTGGCATTGCCTATGCCACCGATGGCGCCGCGGGGAGTGTTAGCTCCAACCACGATAATATTATCGTAAACCATGGGTACTGAGTTGTAGGGAATGATCATATCGATTTCGCCGGACTGACCAAATTCCGAAACGATGGAACCAGTTGCCGCATCTAAACTGACCAGGCGCCTGCTTGAGGTGAAGAGTATTCGAGGGTTATGGGAAGAATCACCTGGCCAATAAGAAACACCTCGTCTGGAGGGTGTGCCTTCACTTAGCTGGTGCCGCCAGATCTCCTGTCCCGAAACGGGATCAAGCGCGACGACTCGGTCGCCAGCGGGGACATACATAATGCCGTTCACAACAATTGGTGTGGCCTGAGAATTCGGGCCTCTGGCATTCTCGTCTTCGGAGCGAAGCGAATAGGACCAGGCAACTTGTAGGTCTGCCACATTATCTTGATTGATCTGATCGAGCGGGGAAAACCCGGTGCCTGCTAGATTGCCACGATACTGGCCCCACTCTGTCCCCGAGGATATGGCATCGGCCTGTTGTGCTACCACTGGGACAGCTAAGGCCCATAGTAGAATGCTGCCAATTACTGTGGCGGAACGATGGAGCGGCATAGTGTTACCTCTTTGTTTTTGTTCTTTTCTCTGTTCGTTTAACTGTTCGTTTATACATGCGAGCTGTCAGTTTACAGAATCAATGGCTTTTGTATCCAGTACTGTGTTCCGTTTGCATCAATAAAATAGTACTCTTTCGCCAGTTTTTGATTCCATTCCCTAAATTGGTTTTTCCTTATGAGTAATTTGTTTGACGCCTTAAGCTTCACCCGTGGTCCAGATATGAAGAATCGCTTTATGCTGGCGCCTTTGACCAACACTCAGAGCCATACTGACGGCACTCTGTCTGATGATGAATATAAATGGCTGACAATGAGAGCGAAAGGGGGTTTTGGTCTGACTATGACCTGTGCTGCCCATGTTCAGGCTATAGGGCAGGGATTTCCCGGGCAACTTGGCGTCTTTTCAGATGATCATCTCGAAGGCTTGAGTCGGCTCGCAACTGCGATAAAGCAAGAAGACAGTGTCGCAATCTGCCAGATTCATCACGCCGGCATGAGATCACCTGAAGATATTATAGGCAGCAAGCCAGTTTGTCCTTCAGACAATGAAGAAACTGGAGCGCGTGCTTTAAGTTCAGATGAAGTAAGCCAACTCATCGAAGATTTCATCGTCGCCGCCGAGCGAAGTGAGAAGGCAGGGTTTGATGGAGTAGAGATTCATGGTGCCCATGGTTATATCCTGAGTCAGTTTCTTAGCGGAGAGATTAACCAGCGTGAAGATGACTACGGTGGAAGTCTTGATAATAGGAGCCGAATTTTCTTCGAGATTATCGATGGTATTCGTCAACGTTGCGGATCGAATTTCATGGTTGGTGTGCGCCTGTCTCCGGAACGGTTTGGAATGAAGCTCGCCGAGGTAGTGGAAGTTGCTCAGAGGCTGATGGATACTGGGCAGATTGACTTTTTAGACATGTCGCTTTGGGACGTCTTCAAGGAGCCCGAAGAAGAAGAGATGCAAGGAAAGAGCTTGCTGTCTTACTTCACCGCTTTGAACCGTGGCGATGTGCGTCTGGGTATTGCCGGGAAAATTCGAACACCCGCTGAAGCAGAACAAGCTATGGCGACCGGCGTAGACTGGATAATGTTGGGGAGAGCGGCAATTCTTCACCATGATTTTCCACTACAACAGCGAGACAATCCGGATTTCACTCCTGTGGCACTTCCGGTTTCAGTCGATCATCTGAAGAAGGAAGGATTATCAGATAAATTTGTCACCTATATGAGCCAGCCCATCTGGAAGGGCTTTGTTGAAGAATCCTGAAGAACGAGCTGAAACAAGAGGGGAAGAAAGAAGCACCAGTAGAACGATTTCAGAGTTGCGCGCCCCCCATCTTGTTGTATTATCCAGAGCTCTGATGTTTTTTGACTGTCTTACGCTCGTGCTTACTTAATTCAAACGTAATAAAAACACTGAACAATAATTAATAATAAAGGTGCCGTCATGAATTTCTTGACCCAAATCCCTTCTCTATTCTCAAATTCAAACAATGCTTTGCAGCGCTCCATTCTGGCTGTGATGGTCTTGTCCTTGATGGCTTGTCAGCCAGAACAAGAAGCAGCTGTGGAAGTTTCAGATAGTGCATCTTCGTCTTTGACGCAAGTGGATACCATTCTCAGTAACGGGAAAATAGTCACTGTCGATGATCAATTCAGCATTCAGGATACCGTTGTAATCGATGAAGGAAGAATCGTTGCCGTGGGTGATTCGTCCTTGCTGCAACAGTATCAGGCAGACAATCAGGTGGACCTGGCTGGCAAGACAGTGATTCCAGGCTTTATCGATTCCCATACTCATATTCGCGGCAGACCGATCAGGTATATCGAGTTAGGTGAGATAACTTCCATAGCCGAGATGCAGGACCTGATCAGAGCGAAGGTAGTTGAAATTGGAGAAGGAGAATGGATAACCGGGTATGGCTGGTCTGAAGACGAGCTCGCCGAAGGCAGAAAGCCCTTGCGAGAGGATCTGGATATTGCCGCACCTAACAATCCTATAACTTTTACTCGCGCCGGTGGTCACAGTGCAGTTGTTAGCACCCTGGCTCTGGAACTGGCAGAAATCACCGATGAGACTCCGGATCCAGAGGGCGGAGTTATCGAGCGCGATGAGAACGGTGTTGCTAATGGAATCATTAGAGAGCGGCAGGGAATTGTTGGTCGTCTGGTACCGGATTCGACTTACGATGAACTGATCGCCAGTCTGGAAATAAACCTTGGTGACCTGTTGGCTAAGGGAATTACCAGCATAACCGATGCGTCAAAATCTCCTCGCGATTATGAAATGTGGGAAGAGCTTTACGCCAAGGATGGAGTGGACCTTCCTCGATCCTCCCTGCAATTTCAGTGGAATAATCCCGAAGCTATTCAGGCATTGAAAGCGAGGGTTGGCGATGGAAACGATTTTCTAAAGATCGGTCCTATAAAGATATTTGCCGATGGCGGATTTACCGGTCCGGCCGCATTCACTAAGGAGCCCTATGTTGATCAAGGCGACTATCGCGGCTATCTGAATATGCCGGAAGAAGAATTGGTAAGCCTGATTAATGAAATTCATGATGCTGGCTGGCAGATGGGCATTCACGCCATCGGTGATGCCGCGATCGAGCTGGTGGTGGACACGCTAGCCGATACCCTTACGCGTAGCCCGCGCGAGGATCATCGTAACTATCTTAATCATTTTTCCATGCGTCCTTCCGACGAAACCATGGTGAAGATGGCAGAGCACGGTATTCATATTACTCAGCAGCCAAATTTCACCTACACCTTAGAAGGGCGCTATGTGGCTAACCTGGACGGTTGGAGGCTGGAGCATAATAATCCGATCCGTTCACCCATGGACCACGGTATTCACGTCGCTATATCCAGTGACATCCTGCCAATTGGTCCACTGGTTGGAATCTATGCGGCGGTAACCAGAAAAGGAATGAGCGGCAGAGTTTTTGCAGCTGACGAAGCTATCACTATCGAAGAGGCTGTTCAGGGCTACACCATCAAGGGCGCTTACATAAATTTCGAAGAAGATATCAAGGGCTCACTAGAGCCTGGAAAGTTGGCAGACATGATTGTGCTATCCGATGACATACTCACAATTGATCCCGAAGAAATAATGAACATCGAGATTGAACAGACATGGGTAGACGGAAAATTAGTTTATCAGCAGTAGTCTGTTGCTAGACGAACAGCGAAAGACGAACGACGCAAGGCGACTGGATATTTAGATATCCATAGCCCTGCGTATGTCGTCTGGAAGTTCAGGCTCGGTTCCCGCCAAAGAAACTCCGATGAATAAAACCAGAGATGTAAGAAATGACAGCAGCCCACCGCTAATTCCATAAGGTGGAACAATTCCTGCCAGCTGCACAAAAAAGTTAATCACTAATGCGGAAACAATTGCCGCTACAGCTCCCATCACGGTGGCTCGTTTCCAATTCAAACCGATAGCAATCACCGGAAAGATAGACGCCGCAAAAGTGGCCCAGCCAAAGGCTCCCAGCAGCGCTACAAGGGTTGCGTCCTTGAAGTGAGAATAGAGTGCAAAGCTGGCGGCAACTATAGCTAGCAGTACCGTTACGATTCGAGCCCACATCAATTCATTTTTAACGCTGTGGCCATGAATAGCCTTGGGAATATCGTGAATGATGGCGGCAGTACCGATATTGAGAAAAGCATCGGAGGTCGACATGATTGCAGCGAACAAGCCGGCGAACACGATTCCAGCTAACAGCGGGTTAGCGAATACAGAGAGAAACACCGAGGCAGCATCATCGGGCAAAGCCAGAGGGTCGATTACACCATCGATTACCGCGGCTCGAATCACTACTCCGATCGATATCCACAAAAGCGCAGCCATGATGTAACCAAACAAAGACATGGGAAGAATGCTTCTGTTGTCGGAAATATTTCTGTTCATCATCATTTTCGTGATCAGGTGTGGCTGCCCTGCCAAACCCAGACCAAACACGAAGAACCAACCCAGAGACGCCATCACTCCTGCTGCGCCGAAGGGCATCATGGACTCGGAATCATTTGCAAGAATGATCGAAGTTGCTTCCTGCATGCCGCCCTCGAACACTGACATGGCAGTGAAGAGAATAAGCGTGCCCGCAATCATCATTATCGCGCCTTGCACCACATCGGTATAAACAGAGGCGATGATGCCGCCGGTTACACAATAAAAAATTAGTACTGCTGAAGAAATTGCGACGCAGGTCACCAGGCCAATATCTGCAAACATCGCCGTTCCGGAAAGGATTGCCTGCATAACTACGGCCATTGCAAGAATCTGCGTGGCGAGATAGCCCATAACCCCAAGAACAATTGTTACGGCCATTAAGAATCTTACTAGCTCGCTGTTGTATCTGGCAGCTGCAATGTCTGGCAGCGAGATACAGTTTCGCAATTCAGCGATCATCCTGATTCGTTTCGACACCAGGAAAAAACCAATGGCATAACCGGCAGACGAGATCACTACCATCCAGAATGCACTCACCCCAATGGAGTAAACCAATCCAGGTCCACCGACAAAGCCGAAACCACTCAAGGTGCTGGAGAAAAGGGCCAGAGCTACTACTATTGGCCCGAGGCCGCGACCGGCTATAAAGAAGTCACTGGAACTTTTGGTTCGTTTCATGGCCCAGAGGCCGGTGGCGATACAGAACACCATATAAAGGAATACAGCGCCTAGTATTATTTCCTGACGAAAAGCTTCCATGTGTTACTGCTCCAACTTCTTTTTCTGATCGTCGAGAAGTTCGTTAAAGTCTTTCTCATCTTGCTCAGTAAAAATGTATTTTCTGAAACCCACGCTGTAGATGATGATCAAGGGAATCGCTGAAATCCACGTGCCGTACATCTGCCAGGCGGTAGCGATTGGGAAGCCCATAAAATATCCTGTGGTGCCTGTTTCCATAAACTGTTGGTGACCTGACCACATCATCCACAAACAAAATAGACTCAGTAGTGCAGTGCCTGACATATAGAGAATAAAATCTTTGCTTCGATAGCGTTCGGATACTCCCAGAATTGAGAGACACACAATCAGTAGGAGTAGGAGGGTGTGAAACATGAAGGCTAGATTGCCAATATGAACCAGTCTTGCCTGTCCATCACCGCCGACCTGCATGCCTGAAATTTCTGGATGAGCTACACCGCCGGAACCGGCAACGGGTTCTGCCATGATGATGGCTATGACAATGCCCGCCATCAGCAGACAAATTGCGAAAATTACGTAGATTAGATTCTTGCCCATAGGTCTCTTCTTATTTGGATCTCGAATTGGCTAGCCAGAGCATAAACATCAGCTGCTCCAGAGTCCAGAGCCCCCGATTGCTTTGCGGTGAGATGAATAAGTGGTCGACCGATGATCTTGACAAGATTGCTCTGAGAGTCCATGTTCTAGGGTTCTGTCTACATATCGTATTCGCAATAGAAGCTCTAAAGAGGTAAGAAAATGAAAAAGGTCTACAAAAGATCCCAAACAGGGGCAACATTCCTGCTCAAAGCAGGACTGACTGGAGTGGTAATCTCCATGCTTTCTGCAAGCGCATTGGCTCAGCCTGCTCGACCGGGTGCTATTCAACCCGCAGCACATGCTGACCAGGAGCCGGTGAATTATTTGCCTAATCCCTATGAAACCCAACGCAATTTCGGCACTTTGCCCGATGGTCGCAGCTGGGGCTCAGTGAGTGCGGTAAACATCGACATCGATGGCATTAACGTATGGGCAGGCGATCGCTGTGGCACAAACTCCTGTGCAACATCAGACGTTGATCCAATGGTAAAGCTGGATCCAAACGGCAATGTATTAACCAGCTTTGGTGCCGGTCAAATTATCTGGCCTCACGGAATGGATGTGGACAGCGAAGGTAATGTTTGGGTAGTTGATGCCCGTTCTGCCAACGCCCGTGAACTGGAAGAGAATCCTGCGGCTGCCGGAAAAGGTCACACAGTATTAAAATTCAGCCCCGACGGTGAATTGTTGATGACTCTGGGTACTCCTGGAGAAGTAGGAGATCCGCCAACTCATTTCGATGCGCCAAATGATGTATTGATTGCTCCAAATGGCAATATCTATGTCGGCGACACTCACGGTGCTCAGTTTCAGAATGAAGCTGGTCCAACCGCGAAAAGCCGCATGTCCATTTTTGCACCAGACGGCACATTCATTAAGAGTTTTGGAGAATTTGGTTTCGAAGACGGCCAGTTCCGTTCACCACACTCTCTTGCTATGGATTCACAGGGACGCCTATTCGTAGCAGACCGTGGAAATAGCCGCATTCAGATTTTTACTCAGGAAGGTGAGCATCTTGATACCTGGTATCAGTTCAGCCGCATCAGTGGTCTGTATATTGATCCAGCTACGGACATGCTCTATGCAATCGATTCCGAGTCTGATGAAAACTACAACCCGGGCTGGAGAAAAGGTCTGCGTGTTGGAAACGCTCGCACTGGTGAGGTGCTCTACTATATACCTCAGCATGACTCAGAACGTGGCTCAGGTATGGGTGGTTTAGGTTCCATGGGTGAAGGTGTCACTGTGGACAGGAACGGCGTTATCTATGCAGGTGAAGTTGGTCCTGTTCAAGGTATGACCAAATTTATTCCTCGCCTGATTCCTTAATCAGCCGGAAATAAACTATGTAACACTAAAGGGCGAAGAGAAATCTTCGCCCTTTTTTTGTGCTTTCTATTATTCCCGAGAACTGCTTTTCAATTCGCAACTCCATCCATTCAGTCTGTAACGACTTTCTATTCAATGTACGTTTTCGACCTAAAGCGGACTATTTATAGCTAAACATGGCGGGGCCTGAATATCTCCGATTTGAGGCTGACTTCACTGACGGCTGATCTCTTAGAGCCCCACACGGCGCCATGCTCCAATCAATAGAGGCACAACTACCTGTCTTGTCAGACATTCATTCTATAGCTGAAGCTACGAAAAGTTGACATACATAGAAATGCTATGTATTGTTACTTGCATAGAATCTCTATGTATAGGTATTGAACGAAGATGGCTTTGCCCAAAGACTTAGTAGCCGCGTCCGCCACTCCGCTAATACTGTCCATTCTCCATAATGGTGACAGTTATGGTTATGACATTATTCAGCAAGTACGCGAGTTCTCCGGTGGCGAACTGGAATGGGCGGACGGCATGTTGTACCCGATCCTGCACCGACTCGAGAAGAAGCAATTCATTGAGTCTTATTGGGAAAAGGCGGAGTCTGGTCGCAAGCGCAAGTACTACCGAATTAGCAAAGGCGGACTAGAGGAACTTGTCCAACAGCGGAACAACTGGGAAAAACTGAGCCAGATTCTGCAAAACTTGAAAGGTAAACACCATGTTTAATCTAGAAACTGCTGTTGATGAATGGTGCCAAGGTATCGGCAATTCACAAGGCGAGTCTTCCGAGTTAAAGGAAGAGTTGAAGGATCATTTGTACTGCGAAATCGAAGCACTATTGGAGGAGGGCCTTAGCGATCAACAGGCGTTCTCATTGGCAACGAAAAAACTGGGCCAGCCCGATGCATTGCTCGATGAGTACAGCAAGAACCGGAACATATTTTCAAAGATGTGTAATTCCACTGAGGCCAGCCTCAGTGAATATTCTCAACAAAGGAATCATGTGATGAGTTATAAACAAAGTTCGAAACGTATAATAGGTCAATCATTATTGTGGGCGGCTGCAATGCTCAGTTCAGCATTGTTGCTTGGAGAATCAGAACGATATTCTTTCTACTTGTTGCTGTTAATTGCTATATCGACCACTTCGATTGCAATGGATCCAGGGCACAAAGAGGTCCTAAAAATCGAGCGGCGTTATATTTGTCGGTTGTTGGGTATAGGGAAAAATCGGGGAACTCCTTAAGGGGTTAGGGAGTTTCGGTTCTCTGTTCCAAAACCACCAGTTGAAAATAAGCCTTCCACGGCCATGTCCCGTACAAATTTGCTAACTATTCGAGATACAGCCTTCTAGAACACAGGTTCCAAATGGCGTTGTTTTTTCTAGACTCTTGCCTATGCAAAGGACTATGCTGGCCTTCGTGACAAATCCATTATATACGAGGTGACACTGTGAAAATTCTTCGCTATTTTCTCTTGCTCAATATCTCTTTGATGCTCATGGCATGTGGGTCAGAGACTGATTCGGAACCAACATCGAATAATCAAGCCGTTGTGGATTCAGCGGAAGTTTCAGACAGTATTCCCAGTTATCCAATTGAAGATTTTATGAATAGCACCTCTTATGGCGGTGCCAGTTTCTCGCCGGATAATTCCAGGATTCTTGTGCACAACAATAGCACCGGCATATTCAACGTCTATGCGATTCAAGTAGACGGCAGCCCAGCAGTTCAACTCACAAGTTCTACCAGTGACGCGACTCTGGCTGTTTCCTATTTTGCAGAAGATGAAAGATTTCTTTATACGGCAGACCAGGGTGGCAACGAATTAAACCATCTCTATGTAATGGAATTGGATGGGGAAGCAACTGATCTGACGCCAGGTGATAATCTCAAGGCCGCTTTTTCTGGATGGGCAGCCGACTACCAATCATTTTATGTGCAAAGTAACGAGAGAGACCCTCGGTTCTTCGATGTCTACCGTTACCAGGTAGCTGTTGGTTACCCTAGAGAACTGATCTACTTGAATGAAGATGGATTTTTCCCAGCCAGTATTTCAGGCGATGACAAATATATAGCGTTGGTTGCATTGAATACTGCTGATGATAACGATCTCTATTTCGAGGAATTGGCATCGGGAGAAAGAACAAACATCACTCCCCATGAAGGAAACGTTAGTTCTCGACCCTCTGATTTTTCTCCAGACAATGAATATCTCTATTATACGACCGATGAAGACAGTGAATATCAGCATCTAATGCGCTACGAACTGGCAACGGGCGAAAAAGAAGAAGTGCTGAGTGTGGACTGGGATATTGCTTTTGCCAGCTTCTCTCGAGAAGGAAATTATCTGGTTACCGGAGCAAATGTAGACGCGAGAACTGAGATTTCAATATTCGACGCGGAGACACTCGATCCCGTAACGGCTCCTTCTATCGATGGCGCCAATATAACTTCCGTTAGATTTTCACACGACGATAGTGACATCGCCATGTATGGCAGCGGTAGTCAGTTTCCCAGTGATCTATTTATACAGGCTATGGGTAGCAGTTCTCCACCGACTCGACTCACGAGAAGTTTGCACGAAAATATAGATCCAGAACATCTCGCCCTCGCCGAAGTGGTGCGCTTTCCTTCCTATGATGATTTACAAATCCCCGGCATTCTCTATGTGCCGCCTCAAGCAACTGAAAACAATAAATTGCCAGCGCTGGTTTGGGTGCATGGTGGGCCAGGAGGTCAGTCTCGCGCTGGCTATAATGGTCTCATCCAGTATTTGGTAAATCAGGGCCATGTTGTTTATGCGATTAATAATCGAGGCAGCTCGGGTTACGGCAAGACCTTTTACGGCATGGACAATAAACGTCATGGCGAAGCAGATCTCGGTGACGTGGTTGCCAGTAAGCAAATGCTAATTGACACAGGGCTCGTTGACCCAGAACGCATCGGCATAATCGGCGGAAGCTATGGTGGCTATATGGTGGTAGCTGCTCTCGCATTTGCACCAGAGGAATTTAGTGTAGGCGTCGACATTTTCGGAGTCACCAACTGGCTTCGCACATTGGAGAGTATTCCGCCCTGGTGGGAAGCACAGAAAACCGCCTTGTATGATGAGATGGGCGATCCGGCAACTGATCGAGAACGCTTGGAAAGAATTTCTCCTCTGTTTCACGCCGAGAATATCGTTAAGCCCATGATAGTTCTGCAGGGGGCAAATGATCCTCGTGTGCTGCAGGTCGAGTCTGATGAAATGGTCGCCGCTGTACGCCGAAATGACGTTCATGTGGACTATCATGTCTATCCAGATGAAGGTCACGGTTTTCGCAATCGAGACAATCAAATACAGGGCTATAAGGCGATTGCTGAATTCCTTAATCGGTATTTGTAATTTCTGTGCAGTTATTGGTGGGTAGGGTGACAGTCAAAGTACTCTGATTCCTGTGGTCAAGAAGGTGTGTTTCCTATGAAAAAGTCAGAACTTCTCCTAACTATTGTTGTTGGATTATTTTCCGTATTAGGTGTCGGCTTTTCGATCACTTTTCTGTTTACCGGAGGGGCAAACGAAGGATTTGAACAGTATCCCAACGTTACTCTTGCACATGTGGTTCCAGGCCTCATCTACTTGGCGCTAGCACCACTTCAATTCTTGCAAACAATACGAAGTAAATATCCAGCTTATCACCGCTGGAGCGGGAGAATTCTAGCTACGATTGGTTTGATTTTGGGGGGAGCGGCATTATTTATAGGCATTATTATTCCCTATTCGGGCTTGCTCGAGCAGATAGTGATCGGAGGATTCGGATTGTTTTTCCTGGTTTCAATAGTAAAAGGATTTCTTAATGCCCGTCGCAGAAATTTTGAAGAACATCGAGAATGGATGCTGCGAGCCTACGCTATTGGGCTCAGTATTGTAACGATGCGGCTGATCTTCATTCCAATATTGATTGTGATAGGCAATCCAACGCGGGAGGAAGCCGAATTGTATTCCATCGTTTCTTTTACTGCGTCCTTTTTCCTGCATTGGGGCTTTGCAGAGTATTGGATCCGACATACCAGATCTTCTGGCAATGCTTCGAGCACCTCGGATGCGGTCAGTAGCTAAGTCACTTATTGTCAGTAATCATGAAGTGCTTTAAAGACGATAGAGAAGGGATGGATTCAAGAGCGCTGAATAAATAGCGGGAATCAAAATCAGGCGCTAGTCTCCACCCGGTTTCGACCCTGCTCCTTCGCCACATATAGCGCCTGATCTGCTCGTTTCAATATATCTTCAGCATTCTCACCAGCACGCCACTGGGCAAGCCCGGCAGATATGGTAATACCTGGAATAGGCTTGTCGTTGCTATCGCATATCTTGGCTTTGTGAATAGCTTTGCGTAAGCGTTCGCCTGCGCCGATGCCGCTTTGCAAATCAGTTTCAGGTAAGAGCACGCAAAACTCTTCGCCTCCGTACCTAACCACCAAATCAATTGGCCGTACTTTTTTAGCCAGAGTATCGGCGACGATACGTAGTGCGATGTCGCCTACTGCGTGGCCGTAATTGTCATTGAAGTTCTTAAAGTGATCGACGTCGATCATGAGCACGCAGAAAGGCAGCTTATCCTGTTCGCTGCGCTGCAAGAGTCGCGGTAACATCTGGTCCAGCCAGCGGCGATTGTAGACGCCGGTTAAGCCATCGGTCGTGGCTTGCTCTTCAAACTTTCCTTGCAGATTCTCACTCTCATGGAGAGAGACATTACTGGAGCGCATGCGCAGGGAAAGTAGCATTAGCAGATTTGTACAGAAACCATGGGATGCATGCGTTACGCGCCAGAAAGTATCCTCATCTACGGCTAGCAGCAAGGTTTCGCCGGCAGAAACGACGTGGGCGGAAGCGGCACTGCCGTCAATAACCGAGAGTTCGCCTACAGTTTGCCCTTGCCCTAATTCGGCCGCTTCCCGTTGATGCCCGTCATCGAGATAGACCTTTAAGGAACCGCCGAGAACGAAAAACATAGTTCGATTGGACAGGCCCTTCTCTAGCAACACCTCGCCTTCGCTGAGCTTGCGAACTTCACACTGCCGCAATAATTCCCAGATCGGGTCTATCAACACATCGCGAAAGACCTGAAACTGATCCAGGTGCTCTCGGGTGAATTGCTCTGACGAAGTCTTGTTTGTGTCACTCATGCGCTACTTACTTGCATCGATTCGAGTATAAGCAGAATAGAAGCTATTTTAATTAATGTCTACGACTCCCTTAACAGGGAAGGTCACTTTGCTTGCTTCTGAAACCTTCAGTTTGTCTCCATTTACCACAAATAATTAGGGATAGACCTCTTCTTTGTATCAACTCTTATTACATCGGAACAAGAGCTCCGAACCGGAATCTATTCGAAAGAATTAAGCGTAAAGATAAACTGTTCTGAATCGCTAAGCTGAAACCTTACATTTCGATAAGCGACATTGCCGTCTATAACTAATTCCGGCAAAACCAGCTCACCAGTACTGCCATCAAACGTTGCTATATTTTCTACGGACTCCGTCAGCATTTCTATGCTAGATAAATCCAGTTGAATTATCACTTCCGGTTCTGTGGAAGTAAGCGCGAAGCTTATCGATGCTATTCCTGAAGCGCCGGCATCAACGGTTACATTGAGTAAGCCGCTAGCCGCATCAAAATAATTGGGTGGATCAATTGGCGCCTCGATAAGTGACATGGCGACATTAACCAGATTGCTGCTCAAAAGAGTCCCGCCGTTGTAATTGATCACCGGGAAGGGGTCTAAATTGGAGACAAGGGTTGTTGGTGTAAGCGCGCCGATGGCGTCTATGACATCCATGTCCTCATCGAGCACTCTACCGAACACAGTAAACCCGCCATTGCTACTGTCCAGAGAGGTGTTATCTACTAAGTTGATAAACCACTGGCTGGTAGCGCTATCAGGGTCGCCTCCTAGTTTAGCCATGGCAATCGTGCCTCTGGTGTTTGAAACCTCGAACTCATTAGTAATAGTAGGGTCGGTAGCAATCGGAGAGAATGTGTTGGCGGTCTCATCGAAAGTTAGCCAGCCTCCCTGAAAGACAAAATCCGGTACCAGGCGATGAACAACGGTTCCATCGTAACGACCCGAGGTGACATAGTTGAGAAAGTTTTCTACTGTTATTGGTGTAGTGTCATCGAACAGTTCCAGGGTGAAATCCCCAACGGAAGTGGTCACCCTTACAAGAGTTCCTGCGTGGGCAGTCTGTGCTAGGGATAATAAAAGGGTCAGGGCTGCAAGAATAAGACCGCTCTGTAATGAGGAAGTAGTTTTTTTGGAATTCATAGACTGCTCTGGAATTTGGAAACGGCGCAGTATATCAGAACCGAAATATATACTGCTATGTTAGACTTCTTTGCCATGATGAACTCTCTTACTCGCCGCTTCTATAAGTACAAGTTAATTTTATTGTGCATGATGCTGTCTACGGCATCTTGTCAGTGGACCGGATCGGCTGGTGATTCCGTTCGCGAACTCACCGTGCTTTATACCAATGATGAACATGGATGGATGGAAGGCACCCAAGAGGGTAATTCAGCGGCAAACCTGCTTGGTCTGTGGCGAGAGAAGGAAGGCTATTCCGAGGATGGTCCGTTTCTGGTTCTTAGTGGAGGAGACCACTGGACTGGCCCAGCAATCTCAACTTGGTTTGAAGGCGAGGGCATGGTGGAGCTAATGAACAGCATGGCATATGACGCCACTGCCATAGGTAATCATGAGTTTGACTTCGGTCTGGATAATTTGCAGCAGAGAATGGAGCAAGCAGACTATCCCTATCTGGCTGCCAATATCAATTGGAAACCGGGTGCCGATTCGCGAATTGAAGAAAACAATCTGATTGAGTTTCTGCCATCCACAATTCTGGAGTTGAATGATCTTCGAATTGGGATAGCCGGTCTAAGCACTACTGAAACACCTCAGGCAACGAATCCAATAAACGTCAGAGAATTGGATTTTACTGACTATGAACCAGCGCTTCGCCGATCCGTTGCAGACATGACATCTGAAGATGTGGATATGATATTTGTAGTGGCCCATGTTTGCATGGCAGAGCTGGAGCCACTGGCTGAGAAAATTGCCGACCTTAATATTAGCCTTATCGGTGGTGGTCACTGCAATGAATTAGTGGCGCAGAAAGTTGGAGACACTATTTTATTGGAGGGAGGATCTAACTATCGTTCCTACGCCAAAGCTAAATTTAGCTACGATATCGATTCCGGTGTCATTCTCTCTGCCGAATACGAAACCGTAATGAATGAAAATGGTTCTGCAGACCCTATGACTGCAGAGCTAGTATCCGATTGGCGAGAAAGGGCCGATGCAGAGTTGGATTCGGTGCTGGGTTATTCGCCTATTACTCTAGAGAGGGGTGATGATCGATTACAGAGATTGGTTGTTTCCAGTTGGTTAGCTGCTGACAGCACTGCAGATATTGCTATAAATAATAGGCCAGGACTGCGGGGTCCCTTGCCGAGAGGGGAGGTCACTCTGGGAGACATCGTAGGAATTTTGCCATTTGAGAATACTATCGTGGCAGTAGAGCTCACCGGAAACCAAATAGTGCAAATACTTGCCGAAGGTCAGAGACCTTTCGTTATGGGAATCTCCAGAACGGAGTACGATTGGAGACTCTCAAAAACTGGTCGATTATTGGATGCTGAAAATTCATATAGGGTATTGGTGAGTAGCTTTATGTATGAAGGAGGATCGAACTATGGTTCCATAGCCAAATTCGACAATACTCCTTTTGATACTGAAATCCATTTTCGTCAACCAATGGTTGAATGGATTCGATCCAGGAATAGCAGCGCGGAAAGCCCGTTCTCGATTCCATGATCTTTATTGTTTCAATAGGCCTCGGTTGAACTAACTGAACCTAAAGCCGGAGAATATCGGTGGAAATCATGCTAAGCCTTCAAGCCCTATTTGGTCTCATCGTCTTTGTTGGCATTGCCGTGCTCTGTAGCGAGAAGCGACAACTACCGGGTTGGCGTTTATTGCTAACCGGTTTTGGCTTGCAGTTTCTCTTTGCCTTCGGCGTTTTCAATATTGGATTTCTGCAGCAATTCCTTTCTCTGCTCAATGACGGAGTAGGTGCCATAGTTGCAGCTACCGAGAGCGGCACGCTGTTTGTGTTTGGTTATCTCGGTGGTGATCCTGCTAATGTGGATTACCCCTTCACCGTGAGCGAGCCGGGGGCAACCATGGTTCTCGCATTTCGTGTGCTGCCATTGATCCTGGTTTTCTCTGTACTCTCTGCCATTCTCTGGCACTACAGGATTTTGCCTCAGATAGTTCGAGGCTTTTCTTTTGTCTTGCAGAAAAGCATGAATGTGAGTGGTGCGGTGGGCTTAAGCAGCGCCGCAAATATTTTCATCGGCATGGTTGAATCTCCGGCGTTGATCCGGCCCTACATAAAAGTATTAACGCGAGGAGAACTATTTATCGTGATGTCCTGCGGCATGGCTACAATTGCAGGAACTGTCATGGTGCTCTATTCGGTGGTTCTGCAGGGGCTGCTGGAAAATCCTCTCGGCCACATAATCACCGCTTCTGTGATCTCTGCTCCCGCTGCAATTATGCTCGCTATAATCATGGTGCCGGAATCTGAAAAAGTATCAGGGGATGACATCAAGCTGCACACGGAATATCACTCCTTGATGGATGCTATCACCCAGGGTACAGCTGACGGGGTAAAGTTAATGGTTAACGTTGGCGCTATGCTGCTGGTGCTTGTTGCACTGGTAGCCTTGCTCAATTCCGCATTGTCGCTTCTGCCTTTCCCGGGTGCTGAACCTATCACTCTGCAAAAACTGTTTGGCTATGTCTTTGCGCCGGTGAGTTGGCTGATGGGTATTCCCTGGTCTGAAGCAATGGCCGCTGGTGAGTTAATGGGAATAAAGACCGCGCTAAATGAATTGCTGGCATTCTTTGCAATGGTGCAATTACCGGATGGTGTCTTGTCTGAAAAATCCACAGTGATAATGACCTATGCACTGTGCGGCTTTGCCAATTTCGGCAGCCTGGGAATTATGATTGCCGGACTGAGTGGCATGTGCCCGGAGAGGGCTCAGGAAATTGTGCAGCTAGCGCCTAAATCCCTAATCTCCGGTACTCTAGCAACCTGTATGACTGGCGCTATCGCAGGTCTCTTAAGCTAGCTCTTAAAAAACCGTAAGTATGTAATCGGCCACTTCGTTGGCGCATTCGTCTACGCAGTTAGCTACATTACCTAGAGGCATCATATTGTTGATGTAGGTACTGAGAACATCCTGTCCGCCGCAATTACTACAATCTGTTATCACTGTTCCGCCGGAACCACCCAGACCAACATCGCCGTGGCATGTTTGACATTGTTCCTGATAGGCCGTTTGCCCCGGAAGCGTTGCATCATCGGCAACGGTAATCTGAAACTGATCTCCAGGTAAGAGCTGCATTTTTACTGCATAAAAATTTGTATCAACTTTTACAAGGGGGATATCCAGAACAGTAGTGGAGAGATCCAATGTGGCGCCGGGTGTTAAACTCTGATCGGCTGCAACCGCATCGCTTACACTAAAGGTAAGTGTGGATTCGTCAAGCAACAACAGGGAAACTCTCAGCGACCCGTAACCATCGACATCGATTCTTGGAATATGAAGCGTATCGATTTCGAAAAAGGGAATTGAGGCGCCTGTTTGCGCCATACTGGATGAGAAAAATCCTGAAGATAGCAGGAACACCAACGTACAAAGTATGGAGTTTCGTTTCTTAATCAATGTCTGTCTCCTTGTAGCTCTCAATAATTCGTTTACTGTTTCTTTGCATTAATCCCAGCTTTTAACTGGAACTTGTATAGATAAACGTGGGCAGTCGCAATTGGTTTACAGTAAGAGCATTGAGCTTAAAGCATTAAGAGTAGGGAATTGTGCGTTAGTTCACATTGAAGCGATAAGGATAGACGAAGAGATGGGTACGCTAACGGGGTAAAAGAAAGCCAGCTGTTGCGTCTTAAAGGAGTTGAGAATCGAGCTTGTAGTTAAAGGGGGATTTAAACGAGAAGCTAAAAGTGAAGAAACGTAAATATCTAATTTTCCTCATCGGGAACAAACTGAAAGCGTTGAACTTCCTGACCATCTCTCTCAATAGTTTCCATAAACATTGGAAGAGGTCGCACCCATAAACCGTGTTCTCCATATAAGGCGCGATAGAGCACCAGGGGCTCTCGGGTTTCACTGTGATGAACTACATCAATGACTTCATAGAGATTGCCTTTGAAGTGTCGGTATTTGCCTTTTTTTATTTCAGGAGTCCATAGCTCTTCGTGAGTCACTAGTTATCATCCTCTGGCGGAGGTGGACGAAGTCTACGCCCCGGGTCACTGGTGTCTCTTGGTCCACCTGGGCCGCCATTTCTTCCTCTGAAACCATCGCGGCCATCACGGGGTCCGCGGCGTTCGACAAATTCCATTGCCATCTGGCGTTCTTCTTCACTTAGCTCATCGAGTATGGTGCCTGTTTGTTCATGGGACATCGCCTGATATCTGACATTCACTTCTCTTAAGGTACGAAAAGCCTGGGTCAAACCTGCCGCGTCAAATGGCCGGGCGGACATCAGCTGATTAACTTCGCGTTGAGCAGCAACCATTTCCATTCTAAGTGGCCTAACTTCCTCAAAGCTTTGCCGTAGGAGAGGATCTAATTCCTCGCGTCTAACATCACTTAAATCACGTACGATCCAGCCTACGTTGGGAGGCAGGGGTCGACTTGATTCGAGCCTGTCCATATTGGAGTAACGAAAGGCAATGCCCCCGATGAAAACCAGGTTGATCGCCAGTGAAACAATCAGAACGACATTGATTAATTTATTTCTGTTCATGGCTAGAACAAATTCTCCGAATAGTCATTAAGAGACAGCATAGTAAGTTCGTCTTCCCAGTAGGAAAAACCATCGTTTTCCATGCCGATACCGAAGCTAAAAAAGTTTCCGATTACAATGCCGAATACCAGCGGTAAACAGGCAACCATTGCTGGTCTCCAGATTTGCTTTCCAAAATTATTGGCCGGCAGTAACCAATCTAATATTTGGTCGAATAGAGATCTGTCCTGCTCTGGTAGAGCCTGATTCAGTACGCGAGACTGTAAAGATGGAAACTCCGGCACTTCAATTTTATTCATCAGCTCATTTAATTCCTGATGCTGAGTTAGAAGGCTTTGTGCTTCCACATTGCTTGCTAGAAAACTGAGACATTCCTCTCGGATCGATTCTGGCCACTGGCCGGATTCGGTTCCGTAGGTTTCTACAAGTTTTGTAAACTCTTCAATAGTCATAGTTTTTCCTGCCGCGTCTCGAATTCACTATTCAGTCGCCCTGCTTGTGTTCATCTACTATCAATAGTTGATCTCGTAAGCTTCGCTTTGCTCTAGCAATTGCTGATTCCAAAGCTGTAATAGAGATATTCATAATAGCAGCGGCTTCCTTGTTGGAAAAACCCTGATAGTGGCAAAGGCTGAGTGCACTTCGCTGGCTTTCAGGCAGCAGATCCATTGCCTGCTTAAGTAGTTGCAGTTTTCCACCGTCATCGCTGCTGCTGTCATTATTGCTGCCATAACTTGAACTAATTTGTTCAATCTCTTCTTCAAAGCTTTCCTGAGTCTGTACTCTTCCATGTTTTCTTAAATAATCAATACATAGGTTGTGTGCAATTCGATGTAGCCAGGTACTTAATTTAGCCTTCTCCGGATTCCATTTTCGAGCATTGATCCAGAGCCTTAAGAACACTTCCTGACTGATGTCTTCAGTGTCTTTTTGGTTTCCAAGAATCCTGAAAGCGTAATGACTAATGGATTTTAGATGCTGATTTACGATAGTTTGATAGGCTGAACGATCACCCTCACAAACAGCCAACATCAATTCTTCATCAGTCATTACGCTTTAGGTTCCCCCACTTTGCATTCTAGTTCTGCCTACATCCTATCCTAATCCCTTGTTGTAGGGACATTGTTCTAAGGATATTGCGGCACGGCTAATGATGCCGAATTGAACGATTAGGCGCGTGGAGGTCTGTCTCCAGTTTGTCCGCCACGTGGGCTTCCCTGTCGGCGGCCTCCAGCTCGAGGTCCGCCTCGACGCTGCGGGCGTAACTCTTGAGCTGTGAGTGCACCATTATTATCTTGGTCCAGCCTGAGGAATGTCGCTTCCTGAAATTCAGCGAGGCTTACAAATTCATCGCCATCCCTGTTCATTTCTTGAAATTGCTCATTCGCTCGCAGTTCCATCATTTCCTGCATTAGGGCTCGTTGTTCTTCGCTGGGTTCAGATCGTTGTCCATCAGCGTCGCCGCGGTTGCCACGATTGCCTCGACCTCCTGCCATAGGGCCGGGCCTGCCAGTTAGAAATTCATCAATGGAAAGTACGCCGTCCTCATTGCTGTCGATTCTGGCGAAGGCTCTGGTATCTCCTTCCTGAAATTCTGCAAAGCTGACACTGTCATCACCATTGCTATCGAGATTTGCCAACGGATTCCTGTCCTGCTCATCGGCAGCCATAGTTGTAGTCGGGATGCTAAGTACACCGAGACTGATAAGTAATCTTAATTTTCTCATGTTCATTCTCCTGCTGAGATGCTTGTTGATTCATGTAAAAGACATTGTCAGCTAGCTGTCTATTATCTATACGCAGGTAGCTTGAAAATCAGTCTCTCCAAATCAGACAAGCGCGCAGCAGCGGTTGATTCGACTCCAATTCCGTGTAATCTTGGGCTCTTCCAATACTAAGAATAATGACGGTGACCGACATGAATGCCCTCTTGAAATCAAATTCCAACAATAAGAGCAAACTGCTGGGCTCAAGCATTTTGCTTATCTCTAGCCTGCTGGCTTCAACAATTAGCGTAGCAGCGGAATATGTACTTGACCCTGACTGGCCGAAACCTCTTCCCGATGGAATAGAGTGGGGCCAAACTCCTAATGTCACCATCGATCAGGAAGGCTTTATCTATGCCTTCCATCGCGCCGAACCACCTGTAATGAAGTTCGACTCGGAAGGCAATCTTGTGGACAGCTGGGGCTCGGAGTGGGTCTCGCTTCCCCATGGGTTTCGCGCATCCCCTGACGGCTCTCTTTGGGCTACTGACTACCATCCTCAAACCGGTCATACAGTCACCAAGTTTGATACCAATGGCAAGGTGCTATTGAGACTAGGAGCGCGTGGTTTCCGCGGAGTAGGACCAAATACATTTGATGGTCCAGCCGACGTAGCTGTAGCCGAGAATGGCGATATCTTCGTGTCAGATGGTCACTGGAACAATCGAATCGTTAAATTCAGTAAGGAAGGGCGTTACCTCATGGAATGGGGAACCAAGGGAACTGGTGCAGGCGAATTAGATCTGCCCCATACAATCGTAATTGATCGACGTGGCCGTGTGTTGGTGGGCGACAGGTCTAATCATCGCATCCAGATTTTTAGTCAGGATGGAGAATACATCACCGAATGGGATCAGTTTGGCTGGCCAAGTGGCATGTTTATCGACGACAACGACATTCTCTATGTTGCCGATTATCAGAGCAAAAGAGGAGTTACCTACGGCAGTGCTGAAGATGGCACGGTCATGGGCTTCATCGAAGGCTCGGAGCCGGAAGGCGTGGTTGTAGACGCCGAGGGAAATGTATACACCGGCGAAGTTACCGGTGGTGAGGGTGGCGACGGCATGATCATGCGGAAATTCATCAAGCAGTAAGCTTCTCCAAGCGGGTCTATTTTTTGAGAACCGGCCACACCGGTGCTTAAAGAATAGGCCTCGCCTTCAATAATTTGTTAGAATCCTGCCTCTTTTTTCAAGCGATCCACTATGAATCGCTGATTTTCGACGAATATCACCGGCTCGGCTGAAACCCTGTGTATTCCGTGGTTTTGCCTGAATAGCTACGGATTTAGTGAGCAGATAGTGTTTTAACTGGTGTTAATCAGTTGTTTTAGAGAGATTTCCATGGATTTAGTAGAAGAAAAGCTGGGTGAACATCATCTCGACGAGAGAGAAGTCGTCGATGTAGTGGTGCGCTTTGCTGGCGATTCCGGCGACGGAATGCAACTTACGGGAAGTAATTTCACCGAAGCTACGGCCCTCTATGGAAATGACCTTTCGACTTTTCCTGATTTCCCGGCAGAAATTCGCGCTCCCATAGGAGCTACCTTTGGCGTTTCCGCTTTCCAAATTTATTTTGGAGCCGAAGATGTCACCACCGCGGGTGATGCTCTGGATGTTCTGGTGGCAATGAATCCTGCTGCTCTGGTTACCAATATTGCCAATCTGGTAGATGGCGGATTGGTGATTATCGATAGCGGCGCTTTCACTGCGAAGAATTTGCAAAAAGCCAAATATGAAAATAATCCCTTAGAAGATGGATCCCTCGATGGTTTCCGGGTTCTAGCTATTGATATTTCCAAACATGTATTGGCAGCTGTTGAATCTTTCGAGCTTGGCCATAAGGGGGCACTGCGTTGCAAGAATATGTGGACTCTGGGTTTGGTCATGTGGCTGTTTGATCGCGACAGGGAAGCTACAATTGAGAGTCTACAGGAGAAGTTTTCAAGCAAGCCGGAAATTGCCGGAGCAAATATTGCTGCTCTCAATGCAGGTCACGCCTATGGCGAGACAGCTGAGCTTCCTTCTGGTATTCATGTCTATAAAGTTCCAAAGGCAAAAGTTCTACCTGGCACCTACAGAAATGTTACTGGCACCACTGCCTTGGCCTGGGGATTAATAGCAGGTTCCGAGCTGGCTGAAATTGATCTTCTGTTTGCTTCCTATCCGATCACGCCGGCATCCGGTCTCTTGCACGAGCTGGCGAGTCGTAAAGAATTTCGCGTAAGCACCTTTCAAGCTGAAGATGAAATTGCAGCAGTTTGCTCTGCTATTGGAGCTTCTTTCGCTGGCGCTTTAGGCATTACCTCAAGTGCAGGCCCCGGAATAGCACTTAAGGCTGAGGGCATCTCCTTGGCCGCAGCAACAGAGCTGCCTCTGATCGTGGTGAATACTCAGCGCGGTGGTCCGTCTACTGGTTTGCCCACCAAGACGGAACAATCTGACCTGTTGATGTCAGTCTACGGGCGTCACGGTGATACACCGATGCCGGTGATCTCAACATCCAGCCCTACGGATTGCTTCGAAGTAGCTATAGAAGCGGTACGTCTTGCTACCAAATATATGACCCCGGTGATGCTTCTCTCCGATGGCTATCTGGCCAATGCGGCGGAGCCATGGAAGATACCTGATACAAGCACTCTAACCCCGTTTCCTGTGAAACATCACAGTGAAGTGGAGGGGTTTAAACCTTCATTACGTGACGAAGAAACTCTTGCGCGAGTGTGGGCGAAACCTGGAACACCTGGAATGGAACATCGTCTCGGGGGAATTGAGAGTAGCTTCGAAACTGGTGACATCTCCTATGATCCGGAAAATCATCAGAAGATGACTGATCTGCGCAAGGCAAAGATTGACGGTATTGCTAAAGACATCCCTGATCAGCAAGTCTGTCTCGGAAATGATTCGGGGAAATTGGCTGTAGTTGGGTGGGGTTCAACTTTTGGTGCAATCCATCAGGCAGTTAAACGAGCTCGAAATGAGGGCCTGGATGTTTCCCATATTCAGGTTAGATATATTTCACCTCTGCCTGCAAATCTGGAAGAATTATTGCGAAGTTTTGATGCGATTCTTATTCCGGAAATGAATACCGGACAGTTTATAAAATTGATTCGCTCCGAATTTTTAATTGATGCAGAAGGTGTCAATAAAGTTGCCGGACAGCCTTTCAAAATAGGTGAAATACTGGCGGCTATCCACGAGAAGTTTAAAAAACTGGAGGGCAAGTCATGAATGAAGCTGTTACCAAGCTGACCTTGAAAGACTTTGCTTCCGATCAGGAAGTTCGTTGGTGTCCCGGTTGTGGCGACTACGCCATTCTGAAAACTATTCAGAGGCTGATGCCAGAACTCGATAGCCCTCGAGAGAATCAGGTTTTTATTTCAGGAATCGGATGTTCCTCGCGCTTTCCGTATTACATGAACACCTATGGCTTTCACACTATTCATGGTCGCGCTCCTGCAGTGGCAACCGGTGTTAAGCTCGCTAATCCGGAATTGGATGTTTGGGTGATTACCGGTGATGGTGATGGTTTTAGTATCGGTGGCAACCACATGATTCATGCCTTGCGTCGCAATGTGGATCTTCAGATATTACTTTTTAATAATGAGATATATGGACTGACCAAAGGCCAGTACTCGCCGACGTCTCAGCGTGGAACCAAGTCGCCATCGTCTCCCAAGGGCTCCATCGACTCTCCTTTATCTCCCTGTGAAGTAGCTCTCGGTTCTGGTGCTACTTTTATTGCTCGCTCTATCGATACCGAAGCAAAGCATTTGTCTGCCGTTACGCGTCGCGCCTATGACCATAACGGTGCGTCCTTCGTGGAAATTTTACAAAACTGCCCAATCTATGCCGATGGCATTTTCGATTCGGTAAAAGACAAGAAAACTGCCGCCGACTTCAAATTGATACTGGAGCACGGGCAGCCTTGCGTGTTTGGAAAGGAAGCAGAGAAGGGAATTCATTTGAATCGTGACACTCTTGCTCTTGAAGTTGTCTCCTCAGATGATGCGGATAAGCCACTATTAATTCACGATGAAAATAATAAGATTCTGGCAAATATGCTCGCCACCATGAGCAATCCTGATTTTCCTGTGGCGGTTGGTGTTATCTATCAAGAATCCAAGGCTTCTTTTATTGAGGATACTCAAGCAGTATTAAAGGAAGCTAGAAACGGAACCGCATCTTTGCAGGAGTTACTGCTAAGTGGTCACACTTGGGAAGTTTCCTCCTAAATAATTAGGGATTTTAGAGATCTTAGCCTCCGGCAATTCCACTAATTCTGTTACCAATCACAATCTGCAATAAAACAGGTGTAAACTGAACCTATGAGTAGGCAAATAGATCGCAGAAATTTCCTTCGTATGGGGCTTCAAGGTGTAAGCCTGTTTGCCGCTGGCGGATTGGTTTCCAGTTCAATTTCTTCCAAAGCCCATGCTAGCGAATTATCCGTAGGCGTCTTTAATTCTCTAAATGATCTCGATGAACTGCTTCCGCCAGATGAAAATGGTGTGATGCTACCACCAGGGTTTAAATCTCGAATTGTGGCAAGGTCGGGCGAAGCTCCTATTGGCCTGCCGGGTTATACCTGGCATCCCGCGCCGGATGGTGGAGCTACTTTCGCAACCGAAGATGGCGGATGGGTCTATGTCTCCAACAGCGAGGTCCGATCTAATCACGGCGGAGTCGGCGCGCTTCGTTTTAATAGCGAAGGTGATGTAGTTGATGCCTATTCCATTCTTCAGGACACATCGATTAATTGTGCAGGAGGACCAACTCCCTGGGGCACCTGGTTATCTTGCGAAGAATTCGATAAAGGTCAGGTTTACGAATGTGACCCGATGGGCAATACAAAGGCAGTGCTCAGATCTGCTTTGGGAACCTTTAAACATGAAGCAGTTGCTGTCGACGTGCCGAATCAATGCCTCTATCTCACTGAGGATTTAGTAGACGGAGGTTTTTACAGATTCCTTCCTGATAATGGTTTGCCGAATCTCGCCACTGGAACTTTGCAGATTGCATCGCTAGTGGAAAGAGAGGTGGATGGAGAGAATGCCTCATTCATTGAGTGGCTAACCGTTCCAGATGCCTTAGCGAGTAATGAGCCCACCCGCAAACAGGTCGAGGGTTTTTATCCTTTCAAAGGTGGAGAAGGTATCGGCATCTTTGAAGGCAAAGCTTACTTCACCACGAAACATGACAATCGGGTGTGGATTTACCACACCGATTCTCAGCTATTGGATATTCTTTACGATGTGGAGACAAGCTCCAATCCTATTCTAAAGGGCGTGGACAATGTAGTGATTACACCTACTGGCGATGTGCTGGTCGCCGAAGATAATGGTGATATGCAGCTGGTGGTGTTAACCGAGGACCGTGTTGTTCCGCTTTTGCAGATAATCGGCCATGAAAGATCTGAAATAACCGGCCCCGCATTTGATCCTTCATTCCAACGCCTATACTTCAGTTCCCAACGTGGCTCCACTGGTCGCAGTACTGGTGGACTAACCTACGAAATAAGCGCTATAAGCTAATTGCTTCAATCGCCTTTCCTCGGCATTGTTTTTTCAGCCTAGTCAGTCCGTTTATCTATTTAGGTTTGTTATTCAGGTTAGTAGCCTGTGTGTTGCCTCTTTCCGAAATTTAGTCCCCATAGTTGAATCGCTAAATCGCTTCACTGGCAATTAGATGGTCTGGCGCTGGATATTTTGCTAGTCTCAAGCCTTGATTCCTTATTCTGCGGAGACAGAAATGGCGCACTCTAAGAAAACCAATGGTGGTAGCTCAGATGATTCTCTGAGAGACGATCAGCCCAGTAATCTATCTCGACGTAATTTGCTGAAAAGCGCAGGCATCATGGGTGCTGCTGCCGTTAGCTCTGCAACAGCCAGCAATGTTATCGCGGCAGACTCTCCTGCCAGTCAATCACACAGCACGGCAGATATCGTAGCTACAGAAGCTCTCGAGGTGTTAACTGCCGAAGAGGCCGAAACCCTTGAGGCGATTTGTGATTGTCTGATTCCTTCCGATGACAATGGACCCGGCGCTAAAGAGGCCAGAGCGATTCACTACATCGACAGATCTCTGGCCAGTGAAAATATTTCTTCAAGACATGACTACATGGTGAGCATAAGTGCAATTAATGACTTCGCTCGTAAAACCCGCGGCAAGCCTTATTACCAATTAATAACAGATGAGCAAAATTCTATTTTGCTTGGTGTGCAACGCAATCGAGTTCCTGGTTGTTCTCCGAGCGGCCCCGGCTTCTTTAATATGGTGCGCAGTCACACTATCGATGGCACCTTTTGTGATCCCTACTATGGTGGAAATCAAAACTTCGTTGGCTGGGACATGTTGCGTTATCCGGGCATTCGTCTTGGCGCATCGGAGACTGATGTTTCCCAAGGCGCTAATTTAGAGCCCAATCATCAATCCGCCTATGACAATCAAACCTACACGAAGATGGCTGCCAATATTCGCGGTGATGTAGATTCAAACGGGGGCAATGATTATGCCTAGACGATTACAAAAAACCGATGTGGTTATTATTGGTATGGGTGCAGCCGGCGGAGTTGCCGCCCTCCCTCTCACCAATGCTGGTCTTAAGGTTGTAGGACTGGAAGCGGGCGGTTGGTTAAGCCCACGGGACTTCGCTCCTGACGAATTGCGTAATGGCTCACGAAACTGGCCGCAGTCCGTGCAGAAAGCCGCTTCAGAAGCTCCTACTGTGCGCGCAGATACCAGCACCGAAGCTACTCAAAGTTATCATCCGATGATGAACGCGGTAGGTGGCACCACGATGCACTACTGGGCCCAGAGCTGGCGTTTGAACCCCTGGGATTTCAAAGTCGTTAGTGAAACTAAAAAACGTTACGGTGAGGATAGAATCCCGGAAGGGTCAACAGTTGAAGATTGGCCTTTCGGTTACGATGAAATAGAACCTTACTATGACAAGGTGGAATACTCCGTTGGTATTTCCGGTCAGGCTGGAAATGTTAAGGGCACAATAAACAAGGCAGGAAATATATTTGAAGGAGAGCGTCAGCGGGAATATCCCATGCAGCCTCTTCGTAGTTCTCCCTTCACCGATTTAATGGGAGGAGCGGCGCGTAATCTGGATTGGAATCCGTTCCAGGGTCCAGCGGCTATTGCCACCGAGGTCTATGATGGACGTCCACCATGTCAGTATCACGGGTTCTGTAATAAAGGCGGCTGCCATGTGCAGGCCAAGAGTTCAACGGCTTTTAATGTAATTCCCAAGGCCGTTGATACCGGTAATCTCGACGTAGTTACGTTTGCGCGAGTTACTGAACTGGTCACAGACTACGATGGAAAACTCACAGGTGTTGAATACATAAAAGGCAACGAAGTATTTTTCCAGCCCGCCGATGTAGTCCTTCTTTCGAGTTACGCTTATGAGAATGTACGGCTCTTGTTGCTGTCAAAGTCCAAAGCCTTTCCAAATGGTCTGTCCAATAATGCGGGGCAGGTAGGTAGGCACTATCTTAGTCATCACCAAGGCTCCCCGGTAACTGCGCTTTTTGATCGTGACTTGCACAACTGGTATGGATTACCTGCACAGGGTGTAGCAATCGATGAGTGGGCGGATGATAACTTTGATCATGGCGATCTGGATTTTATTGGAGGCGCTAACCTTTGGGCCCATACCGATCGCAAGCCAATGAGTGCAGCCAAGATGAGTACCTTTGGTGAAGTTCGAAATTGGGGTTCTGACTGGAAGGCATTCGTCATGAAGAATGCTGATCGAACTAATTCGTCCTACATCCAAAAGACTACGCTGCCCTATGAAAATAATTTCCTCGATCTCGATCCTGTGGTTAAGGACCCCTTAGGGTTCCCTGTTACTCGAATCACAGCGAAGTATGGCGACAATGAAAAACGCATCGCTACATTCGCTCAGGACAAGATGGAGCAGTGGTATCTGGAGGCGGGAGCGGTCAAGATAATCAAATCCGGTGTTGGGAATGTCATGGGTCCTTCTACTCATGCCTACGGTGGCACGCGAATGGGCCTGAACAGCCAAACCAATGTTGTGAATCAATGGGGTTTCTCCCATGAAGTGCCAAACTTGGGGATACTGGGCGGCTCTGTAATGGGTACTAGCGGTTCACGTAATCCAACTTTGACAGTCCAGGCGCTGTCATGGAGAACGGCGGAATATCTTACTGACAATTGGAATAGTGTTGTCGGGTAATTTTGGCCTTGAGCAATTAATATGAATTCAAGGCCGGAATCAGTGCCGGATCCTTTGCTTCCTAGTGCCGAGAATCAGGCACTGCACTGGCTGCTTAAACAAATTGATTAAACTCAATGGTGGCCCGCTGCTCAAATGGCTGCGGGTCAGCTGCAGCAACTGAAAAGCATTCTCGGCTATGCCATCCTCTATTCTCGTTTTTACCGACAGCATCTCAAGGGTTTGGATATTCGGGATTTGGACTTCGATGGCTTTTCGAAGTTGATATTACCTGTCATGGCTCTCTAGCAAGAAGTGCTGGTGGTAAATTTGAAGACTTCATTTGCTTGTTGAAAGATTGAACGGAAAAATTTTTCATGCCAGTAGATATTTCAAGTCACAAACATGCACTGGGGTTTATTATCGCGGTGGTGTTTATCGACTCCATCGGTTTCGGAATCATTCTTCCGGTTATGCCCAGCCTGATCATGGGACTGTCGGATACTAGTCTCTCCGGTGCCTCCCGCATCGGTGGATATTTGATGTTTACCTACGCTGCGGTTCAATTTTTCGCGGCACCTATTCTCGGAAACCTCGGTGATAAGTTTGGTCGTAGACCTGTTCTGCTTTATTCATTGGCGGCACTGAGTATTGCCAGTTTGTTTATGGCAGTAGCGCCCACACTGTTCTGGCTGTTCATTGCTCGCATGATTGCTGGAATTGCCAGCTCAACTTTCTCCCTCGCCTATGCCTATGTCACCGACATAACACCCGAGGAGAAGAGGGCTCAGCGATTCGGCATGATAGGCGCAGCATTCGGTGGGGGCTTTATTTTTGGTCCGGTTATTGGCGGAGTGATGGGCGAGTATGGTCCGCGTATTCCCTTCTATGCGGCAGCGGCTCTGGCATTTATAAATCTGGTGTACGGCTACTTTGCATTGGGAGAATCTCTATCTGAAGAGCATCGACGGCCATTTGACCTTAAACGAGCAAATCCCGTTGGTGCGCTTTTACAGATGCGTAAATATCCGGTGATTCTTGGACTAGGTTTGGCTTATTTTCTTTATATGCTTGGTCATTTTTCTCTGCCCAGCACCTTCACCTATTACACGATGGAAAAATTCGCCTGGTCAGAAAGTCAGATCGGCTTCGCTCTGGGTTACGCAGGCGTGTTCATGATACTGGTACAGGCCTTTTTGATACGCTGGGCTGTCCCGCGGTTTGGATCGTTTAAATCCGGGGTATTCGGCTTGGTCACTCTGGTCATTGGTTTTAGTGGCTATGCTTTTGCCACTGAAGGCTGGCAGATGTATCCGTGGCTTGCTGTCGCTTCTATTTCCGGCTTTGTAACTCCTGCCTTTCAGTCCATCATGACCAGCCAGATTCCTGCTAATGCTCAGGGTGAATTACAAGGAGCTCTCAGCAGCCTGAATAGCATTACCTCTATTGTTGGCCCGCTTATAATGACCCAGCTATTTGCAGTATTTACCGCCGATAGTGCGCCAATTTACTTCCCTGGCAGCCCATTTCTGGCGGCGGCCATCCTCACAGTGATCTGTTTGCTGATTTTTATTCCGGTAGTGAAGCATTTCCGCCTCACCGAGCTCGGCAGGACATAGCTAGGCAAGAGATAGCTCGGCAATCAAGACTGGCCAAGAAAACAGTGAAAACCAGCAAATTTTCATCACAATCAGTCTCTTTTTCATGACTGGGGCATACTGTCCCTAAGCTAGACGATTCGCAGTGTTTGGCTTGACACACACATACCCAAATGGTTATATCATTGCACCTCTAACGAGAGTATTTCTAATTAAAGCAATAAAGGTACAACTATGAAGATTCAAGGGCTGCTCCTAGCATTCGCAGTGTTATTCGTAGGTTGTTCTCCAGCGGAGAATGCAACCGAAACTCAATCAACTCAGGTAGCTGCAGCTGCAGAAGCACCTGGTAGTGATATTCCCCGTGGTCCAAATGGTAAGCCGGACTTTAACGGTATTTGGCAGGTTCTGATGAACGCCAATGACAATCTTGAAGCTGCGCCGCCACAGGCAGCTTATCAGTTGGTACCTGGTGATTTCGTACCAGTACCTGCTCCTGAAGTAGTTGCTATGGGCGCCATCGGTGCTGTTCCAGCAAGCTTTGGTGTTGTCGAAGGTGGAACTATTCCTTACCGACCTGAAGCTGTTGCCCGTCGTGATGAGAATCGCGCAAACTGGCTAACTTCTGATCCTGAGATCAAGTGCTATATGCCGGGCGTACCACGTGCGACTTATATGCCTCATCCATTTCAGATTTTTCAGAGTGAGAGTGCTTTCTTCATTGCCTACTCTTTCGCTGGAGCCGTACGTAATGTCTTCCTTGAAGATCCGGGTCCTGCACCGCTTGATTCTTGGATGGGTCAGTCTTGGGGATACTGGGACGGAGATACCTGGGTAGTTGAAGCTCATGGTATGGATGATCGCACCTGGTTTGACCGTGCTGGTAACTACCACAGCTATCAAATGAAGGTTACCGAGCGCTATACGCTGGTAAGTGAAAACGTAATTGAATACGAAGCGACTATGGAAGATCCAACTATCTTTGAGCGTCCTTGGACTATCAAGATGCCTATCTACCGTCGCCTCGAAGCAGGTTTCGAGCTGCCACAATTCAAGTGCGTGGAGTTCGTAGAAGAAATGATGTACGGCAGATACCGTAAGGGTCGCGAGTCTGAACTGGGCTTCTAGGCCTGATTCGGCGATATACATCAAAAAAGGGCTCGTTTCAGCGTTTTACGCTTGGATTTAAGGCGAGCCCTTGTATAAAATGCGGAGTAACTGTCCGCTTAACTGAATATATTGTGTTTTAGGCGTTTGTTAGGGGTTGCGGGGAAAGAAGGCTAATAGAAGCAGGTAAGATAGCTTGATCAAACCAGACCGAGACAGTGCTTAAGACAATTAAAGCTAAAAACGGAGTGAATTCTATGAAGACTAAATTACTGGCACTAGCTGCTGTAACTGCGCTTGGCGTAGTAGCGATCCAGCAAACGGCTGTAGCGCACCATGCGTTCTCTGCTGAATTTGACGCGAATCTGCCTGTTCGATTGGGCGGCCCTATTACTCGTGTTGAGTGGATTAACCCCCACACTTGGATCCACCTTGAAAACAATGATCCAGAAGCTACTCGCGATCCAGGTCCCTGGATGGTAGAGGGCGGTACGCCAAATACGCTTCTGCGTCGCGGCATTAACCGTAACTCTCTGGTACTAGGTACAGATATCGTTGTAACTGGTTATCAATCTAAAGACCGTCTGTGCGAGCCAACTTGTCGCGCCAACGGCCGTGACATCACTTTCCCGGATGGACGTAAATTGTTCATGGGTTCTTCCGGTACTGGTGCTCCACGCGATGGTTCTGATGGTACAGAGCCAGGGCAGTAGTAACTGCTTAGATAGACTATAAAAAAAGCCCGCTTAATAAGCGGGCTTTTTTTTGCTCCCGAAAAAGGGATAAGAGATGAAAGGAATACCGAAGAATCAGAGGTGTTTCTTATCTGGGATTTTGTTCAGCTCTTTATTCAACTATTTATTCAGCTACGGGCTCGATAACTCGTTCGTAGTCACCACCATCGCGGAACACGGTTGAGGTCTGGTAATATCCGGAGCTGTAGACTTCTACTACAATCGTGTTCAGGCTTCGATTCTCCCAGAACCAGCCATGAATTCCAGCGAAGGGAGCATGGAATGAACCCATGCGTCGATCGGCATTTCCTTGCTCGAAGCTTTCGGCATATTCCTCTCCCAGACCCGCCGGCTCGGCATGCATATCGTAATAAACTTCGCCATCGGCTACCCAGCTAAAGATCATCGGTGCATCCAGATCCATCAGGTATTTATATTCCACGGATTGGAAAGGCTCGAGAATGAATTCCACATAGTCTGTGCGATGAATCTCAGCATGTTCTTCGAATGGGTTTTCTTCTGCAGAGAGAACGTTAAGCCCTAGCAGCTCTCCAGTACCCAGAGGGTCCCTACCGAACTCAGCCGGCAGTATGGCAGTGAAGAGAACTACCATGGCGACTGCAAAAGCGATGCAGGAAGCAATGATAATGTTTCTTGTTGATGGTGGAGTGGTGTTTTGCTGCTCGGTCACTGTAATCGTTCCACTGTTTGGAGCCTAACTAAATAGGCGGTTGCAAGAAGAAAGCGCTTAATTGGAGTCCGGCCAGCATAAAGCCTCCGGTCATCAGCGCTGTATTGGTGGCAAACGCATGGCGTAAATAGCTACCGCTGGTGCGCCATACACTCAGGGCAATGAATACCGCCGAGAGCGCGAGTATCTGCCCGATCTCAACACCGATGTTGAAACTGATGATGTTAGTCACCAGACCGTTCGGGGAGAGGTCGAATTCCTGTAATTTTGTTGCCAGACCCAATCCGTGAAAGAGGCCGAATACAAAAACCGCTATTCGGGTATTAAGCTCAAAACCCAATAAGCGTTTGAAGCCATCCATATTCTCGAAGGCTTTATAGACAATAGACAAACCGATGATGGCATCGATTATGTAGGCATTTACTTGAAGGTCCGCGAGGACTCCAAGAAGAAGGGTAATACTGTGGCCGATAGCAAACAGAGTTACGTACTGCACCACATGTTTAGGGCGGTAGAGGAAAAATATTACACCCACCAGAAACAGTAGGTGGTCGTAGCCGGTAACCATATGTTTTGCGCCCAGATACATAAAGGGCATTGGAGCAGGGCCATCAATGGCCTGAACGAAATTTGCATCACCGCCTTCGATGGTATGTCCGAAAGCGCTGGCTGAGAACAGGGAAAACCCTATAGCTAGTATGCTAAGAGCTGAGCCTGTTAGTGAAGGCAGCCTGAAGTTAGTGAAGAGCAGATTCATGATGAGAATAGCTTCATGTTCAAACTAGTCAGCTTGCTCTTCATCGAAGCGGTTCAAGATGTCAGGATTGTAGGCCTGATGACAGGCAGTACAGACACTGTACAGTTGCGCACCAGCCTGAAAGAAATCTTCCTTATTTTGTGCTTCAGCCGCCTGCATCGCCATTATTCCGGCCTGACTCAATCCTTCGGAATAAATCATCCAGGCATCATTGTCTTCGGCTCTGCCTGGAAGGGCCAGGATGTTTCCAGATTCAACCACTACTGCAGCCTGAGCGCGAACATAGGCCCAGCCTTCATCAGTTGAAGGAAATAATTCTTCCGTACCTGAGGCGTCAGTTACCCATCCGCCAGAATCCCACAAGATGTCTGAGGCAGGTTCCAGCACCATTGCCATTACTTCCTGCATATTCAAGGAAGTGTTGTAAGTAGCATCTTCGCTCGGGGCTGTACTTGCTGTTTCCTCAGGGGAGGAACAGGCTGCCAGGAAGCCAAGAGACGTTATAGCCAGCAGAGCTGGTATTGTTCGTAATGTGTTGAGTTGCATGAGATATTCCTGCTGTAGACTGTATATTCTCTAAGTTTAGCCGAGATTCAGGCTAATTCAATTCGATTCAAGTGCTGCTATGATGTATATCATTAACAGCAGCTTATGATTGATGGCAGAGTCTGCCCTAAATCGGTCTTTTATTCTACTTCGTGGCTTCAATATGGTGTATCTGGGCAAACAGATGAAGTTCAACCCCCGGCAGATGAAGTGCAACCCCTGGACCAAGATTTTACTAATCTTAAGCCTTTTACTGTTCTCCTCAGCTGCAATCTCCGAAGTACATATTCAAGCCACTCCAGATCGTGGGCTTCAGCCTCGCTTGATCAGCGATGACAGTGGAAATATTCATCTGCTGTACTTCAAGAAGCGACTACGTGCTCCCGCGGCACGTGAAGGCAATCTTTATTATCGACAATACCTCCCCGAGCAGAATCGATTCGGTAATCCGGTTAAAGTTTCCAGTGGTGCTTTCAATCTGCAGACTTTTTCCATTGCCCGTGCGGCGATTGCTATCGATGGAGAAGGACGTATTCACGCGGTCTGGTATCGAGCAAATGACGGTGAGTATTTCTATGCACGTTCAAATCCTGAGCGCACTCAATTCGAAGCTCAGCAATCAATGGTCAGTGAATTTGCGGAAGGAATCGATGCCACGGCAGATGTCGCGGCTTCAGGAAATGACGTGGCGATCGTGTGGGCAGCAGGAGATTTAAGCAGGGAGTATGAAAGAACTGTTTACGCCAGACTCTCCCAAGACAACGGCGAGAACTTTGGAGAAGAGTTTGGTTTGAGTAATCCGGACCTCGGTGCTTGTGCCTGTTGCTCTCTGGCTACAGATTTTATCGATGATGATTTATTTGTGGCCTATCGTTCGGCAATCGATGGCGTTGGTCGGCACATGCAACTATTGACCCTGGAAAGAGCAGAAGGTGAGAGTATCGGTTCAAGCTATGGTCCTGTAGGCGCATTACAGGAATGGGAACTATCATCATGTCCGTTAAGTACCAATGACATCGTGTTGGATGAAGATTCTGGTAACTGGCTGGTGTTTGAAACAGAATACCGAATCATTCAGATGGAACTCGAATCGGAAGCAGGAGCGATGGCTGTTGCTGATCCATTCGTCAAGACGCGACAGAAAAATCCGGCGTTGGCATTCAATGGAAAAGATCAGCGACTAATTGCGTGGGGCGAGGCAATCAGTCATGCCAGAGGGGGCAGGCTGAATATGCGTCTGCTCGATTTCGATGGAGAAGTTGAAGGGTTTAGCTTCGAAGAGGAGATCACAATTCCTAATTACAGCTTTCCCGCTGCTGCAAGTCTGCCGAATGGCGATTTTCTGGTGCTCTACTAGTTCCGTCTCTCTATCTGCTGCCTCTCAATCTGTTTTCGAAGCAAGTCATTCTGTTGAGAGTTTATCTGCTGCTCGGTTTCCAATTGCCTCCTCAGTTGTTCCTGTTGAAATGAGTTTTGCAATGAGCGTCTTTCTGCATTTTCCAGGATAGAAAATTCCAGATCCGTAACTCTTCTGGAAACAGAATCGGTAGTTCTTGAATTGCTGCCTTGCTGCCTTAGATCATTGAAAACCGTAAATACGAATTGGGTATTGTTCTCCAGCGCAGCATCATCACATAAGTTCTCAATTCCGGCGACTCTTCTTAGCTGAGTAGAGCTGTTGGGAATATCCCTAATTGAACTATCTACAGCTAAGCTATCTGAATTCGAATTAAGAGCCTCTGCCAGCATGTCCTTTTTCCAGTTGTTTAACTGGGAGCACTGCTCCAGGTAGTCTGCTATCAAACTACCATCGATGGCCTGCAGGAAGTTGTCACAGGTCTCACTCTCAGCGCTGTCTTGCTGGCATTGTGCAGCCAATTGATCCAGCTCTCGCAACAGTGTGCTGGCGCTGGCGATGACAGCTTCTACGCTATCTGAGCTGATGGGGCTGAGTTGGGCGTGGGACAACATGGGAACCAGCATGAGGAGCTGAAGCACTAACGCCGGGAAGTAGCCCTGTCTTGTTTTCACTCGCCAGATACTCCCTTTGTTAGCCTCGAACTGTTCCAAATGACCTGTTTAGACAAGCCGTTTAGATAAGCAGCCTGGATGACTGCCTTAGATGACTATTACTCGTATATTTTGAAGCGTTTATCCCATTTTTTGAAACGCTTGCGGCAATATTTATCAAACTTCTTATGGGTGGAGAAATACAGCTCACTGGCTTTTTCAATAGACTCGTCGAATTCGCAAAAATCATTGGTGTATTCACGACAAACCCATGGGCGAGTGTCGTAGATTCCGCAAACACCACCAGGCAGAAGGTGACTGCAGTTTGAATGGATGTGAAGAAACCAGCCATCGGAATCCTTGAAAATATTGATGCCCTCATGGGAAACCTGCCACAAAAGGTGATCGAAATCTTCCTTCGTTTTAGGTGCCGGCACCTTCTGATTAATAGAATTGCAGCAAATGGATTTCTTACATTTCGAACATTTCTTATCGATCTTGATCTTGCCGGCTTTTTCCACGTCTACCATTTTTATTTTTTCTTTCGCATTCATGTTTCTTTTCCGCTGCCTCTAAATATCAGACCCCGATTCTAGCACTGCTTTTTTCTGGAGTCTGTAGTTGATAACAGCGTTGATATGAATGTTAAGAAAGAGCAGGTCGTCTCGGCAACCAATTCTTTATATCGAATCCTATTCAAGGCTTTACATTAACGGATAGCCTCTGGAAAATAGCTCAATCAATTAGGGGAGTGATTCGGTGAAAAAACCCAATAAAAATGGAATCTTATCGCTTGGCAGGCAGGTTATCTATCTTGTTCTGGCGGCCATGCTTGCTGCTTGTTCTACTGAGGAGCCGGTCTCTACCAGCGCCACGAATGTCGAAGCTGCTGCAGCCCCGGGAATAGCTATAAGAACGCTATCAACAAAACCCTGGCTGATAACAGGTGGGGATGTCTTGCTGGAGCTTGAAGTCGAGGCGGGTCTCAGCCCTGAGCAGCTGAGCATTACGCTTAATGAAAGCGATGTAAGCCACTTATTCCGAGCAGTAGGCTCTAGCCGAATCCAGGCTATGCTGACCGACATTCCTGTTGGAGATAGCCGTGTTACCGCGACAGCTGCCAACAGTTCAGAAACAGCGTCCCTTACCCTGACAAACTACCCTGTGTCTGGCCCCATTATTTCCGGTCCTCATCAGCAGCCTTTCTATTGTCAGACATCTGAGTTCGAAACTGTTGCCGGAGATACACTGGGTTCCGCTAACGATCTGAATTGTTCAATCACCACCCAGATAAACTATGTGTACTGGTCTGATACTGATCAGCAGTTCAAAAACTTCGTTCGAAGTATTGCCGGGGACTTTCCTGAAGACATGGCAATGATAAGTCAGCCAAGTGGAGAGTCTGTTCCTTATTTAGTTCGAGTGGAAACCGGCACAGTTAATCGTGCTATCTACGAAATCGCCATGCTTCATGATCCTGCCATGGGAGCCCTGGACCCCTGGAATCGTAGTGAGAACTGGAATGGCAAACTGGTGTATACACACGGTGGTGGCTGTCGTGGTGGCTGGTATCAGCAGGGTAATCGAACCGGTGGAGTAATGCGCAGAGGCTTATTTGAATTAGGCTATGCCGTGACTTCTTCCACCTTGAATGTATTTGGGCAGAATTGTAATGACCTTCTCGCCTCAGAAACCCACATCATGGTGAAAGAGCGTTTTATTGAACACTATGGCGTGCCTGTTTATAGCATCGCCACTGGTGCTTCTGGGGGCTCCTATCAATCCCACCAGACCGCCGATAATTACCCGGGAGTATTTGATGGGATCGTTGTGTCTTCAAGCTTTCCCGATGTAACTTCGGCGACTATTTTTACTCTCGCCGATTCTCGTTTACTCAATTATTACTTCACCCAGACCAACCAAGAAGGCTTTACCGTAGATCAGCAGTTGGCAGTTGCAGGCTTCGGCTCATGGGGGTCGATTTCAAATCTTTCCACCGGAGCAGGAAGACTGGACCCCATTTACAACATCGAAACCCCTGAAGAAGAGCAGGGAGGAGAGGTGAGTATTCCTGCACTGGAAGATTCACTTTACTCCGAGTCCAACCCAAACGGTGTCAGAGCAACTGTTTATGATCACACCGTCAATGTCTATGGTGATGTAGACGGTAGCAATTATCCCATGGCGCAGCGCGCTCTTGATAATGTGGGAGTGCAATACGGCCTGGCCGCTCTAAATGATGGCGTTATTAGTGCTCAGCAATTCATCGACCTAAATCGTGATATAGGCGGCTTTGACAGAAATCTCAATCATGTTTCCGAGCGACATCGTGGTGATTCCCAAGCAGGCAAGCGAGCCATTGAATCTGGAAGAGTTTTGTCCGGTGGTCAGGGTTTAGCCTCTACTCCAGTTATTGATTATCGAAGTTATACCGACCATAGAGAAGGCGGCGATATTCATATGATCGTACATCAGTTTTCCACCCGGCAGCGCCTGATAAATGCCAATGGACACGCGGACAACCATGTTATGCAAGTGGGGGGGCTTTGGGGCTTCACCGAGGAGCAACCGGATTTGGGGAATTTGTTTCGCCAGATGGATAGTTGGTTAATGAATATTGTCGGCGACACCGCGACTGCTGATCCAGTGTTAAAGACTGTCAGAAACCGTCCCCAGTCCTTGCTGGACAGCTGTTGGGATAACACCGATGAACAGCATAGTCTTATTGAAGAGCGTCAAGCTTATTCGGGGAATGGAGCCTGCAGCGAGCTTTACCCTGCCTATCAGACTCCTCGCCATGTGGCCGGTGCGCCGTTGGAGAACGATATCATCAGTTGTCAGCGTCGCAGGGTGAGTCGAGCTGATTATCAAGTGGAGATGACGCTGGAAGATTTGGCGCAACTCGAGCAAGTATTCCCTGAAGGCGTATGTGACTGGGCGAGAGGGGATGCCAGCGCCGCACAACATCAGGGCGGCTGGTTGTCGCTTGGACCATCACCGGTTAATAGGCTTTTCTAGTTTGTGCTGAATACTGTTCGGCTATAACAAAACACTGAATAAACGATTAGTTTTTGTCTTTGTTCATTGCCATAAGTTGCATCTGCACACGATGAACCTCCTGCAGCATTTCTCTCTTGCACATATGTTGCCATGCAGCCATTTTGATTATAGTAAAAATGAACATGCAAGCGATGAGCAAAAGCGCCCAATCCAAAGCAGCCCGAATATCTGTGGCCTCGGTGTAATTGTTGAAGAACACTACCGCCGCAATAAGGAACGCAATGGAAACAGCATAGATATACCAGATCATCCAGGCCTGCTTGCCTGAAAAAATTAGGCCAAGTAACTCAAATATGCCGACTCCCGCTTTGATATCTTTCATCTTAAGCTGATCTTCTTCTGATAACGCGTCAAACAATTGATCGTCTATTACGCTCATGACTAACTCTCCTTAATCTCTGTTCACCAGAACTGCCCTTGATTAATACAGAGTGGTGGTTTATTTTCAATCAGTTAGCTCATTTTAATCTGGAGCTCACAGCCGCCACATAGGCTAAGGATTCAAGTGGCTGAATAACAAGGAAAAATACCACAGCTGCTGTTCCTGTATGTAATGTAAAGTAAGCAAAAGAGAGAGACACCCCATGATTAGCTCCAAGAATATAATCGCCCTCGCAGTAATCACATTGAGTTCCTCCGCAATTGCCCAGGATGCCTATGACCCGCCACGTAATGCATCCGGTAAGCCTGATCTTCAAGGCTTTTGGACTAATGCCTCACTGACCACTATGCAACGCTCCGGCAACTACGAGGAAGTGGGTTTGATTATTCCCGACGACAGTCTAGCCGAGATGACTGCAAATCATCATCAAAACGTTCGACAAGCGACGGATGATAATCAGGTACAGGGAGAGCTTCCTTCTGGCGAAGATCTTGGTCGAGGACGCGGTTATAACGCGTTCTGGGTAGATCCCGGAACTCAATTTGGTAATGTAAAAGGTGAGTATCGAACTTCCTGGATTACCTATCCGGAAAATGGAAGAGTTCCTTACTCAGAGCAGGGCGGTGAACTACGCAGACAGAATTTTGCAAAATTTTCTGGCAATGATGGACCCGAAGGAAGAGCTCTTGGCGAGCGCTGCCTTATCGGCTTTGGCAGCACCGGTGGCCCACCGATGAATAATGTCTTGTACAACAATATGTATCAGATCGTGCAAACCGATGACTATGTAATGATTATGGTTGAAATGGTTCATGATGCTCGAATCATTCCAATCGATGGTGAGCACCGCCCTGATTCCCACAAGCCATGGCTTGGGGATTCAGTCGCTTTCTGGGATGGAGATACTCTGGTTGTTGAAACAATAAATTTACATCCGCAACAAGCTCCACGTAATTCCGCAGCACTCTCGGATGAGGGAAAAGTAATTGAGCGCTTTACCCGTTTTTCCGACGAACAGGTACTTTATGAGTTTGAAGTTAGTGACCCGAATTATTACAGTGAAACCTGGCGTGGTGAAATGTCATTTAACGCAACTGATGCTCAGCCTTATGAATATGCCTGTCATGAAGGAAATTACGGTTTACCGGGAATCCTCGGCGGCGCTCGAAGACTGGAACAGTTGGAAGCAGAGAACTAGTTTCTCGCGAAAGGATTAGTTGGATCTACATCAAGAATCAATAAAGGGGCCTCGGCCCCTTTTTTGTAACAGCAGTTCATCGAAATAGTTTCTTGTGAAGTGTGCTATTTATGAGGGTCAAAAATTAAGGTCTAAGGTTCTTCTTCCCAAAACTGAGTCATCTCCATAAACATGAATGAGGATGACCAGGTTATAAGAGACAGTCCGGTTAGACCTTCCATACCCGATAGGAATCTCAATTGGCCGAATGGTTCGATGTCGCCGTAACCAATAGTAGTGTAATTGCTGAACGAGAAATACACGCTGTCGATCAGGGATCCATCGTAGTTACCTTCGAGAGTTCCGAAATCACCGTAGTGAAACATCAGATAAAAGGCGATGCCAAACATCCATACCTCGATGATGTGGGCACAGATAGTACCGAAAACCCCGACAACAACTCGAATCCGATGCTTTACTTTTAATTTTGGAATTATGATTGAGAGAAATCTCAGAATTTCGTAATGAAGCACTACGGCTGAAGCCACCAGAAAAATGATTATCATTATTGACAGAAACATCAGAAATTCTCCGTGTAGTGCTTCAGAAAGTGCAGAAAACAGCGCAAAAATTTATCAATTTCACCCATTATATAGGAGCTCCCGGTGGCATGGGTAATGGTGCGCTTAATAAACTGCTGATGGAGCCTCTTTCGAACCAGTTATTGATTTCGTCCGCCGCCAGCTGATGATGCGCCTTCCACTGCGAGTCTGCATCCGCGCCGAGTTGCTGGTTCAACCAATTCAGTAGTCCATGAAGAGAAAGGTTTACTTGAGCTTTTACCTGATTGTCTACGCCGTCATTCCTGACCAGAGCCATCATTCTATACAACAGAACATTTTGCACTGCGCGTTGAATATTCGCCGACTGATCGAAGCCCTGTGTTGAGTAATAGCTGGCGTCCAGAAGCCGATCCATCAACTCTGTAACAGAGGGTAGTGATGAGTCCCTGCCGTGTTGGTTATTCATTCGAGTCAGGCGTTGATGTTGTAACAAACCCTGCACGGTGTGATCCGCCGCTGTTTCGGCGATAGCGAGATAATCAATGCCCTGGGCAGTTCTAAGCGGAAAGCTTTCTCTGCTTCGATTGTATCCAATGGGCTTGGGTGGAATCATTTCAAGCACCGATTGCGGAATCGCCAGAACTTCCGGATCCAATGTTTTTATTAGTGCTTCGACTGCCTGCCACTGTTCGTCTGCGGGAACTGCCACAAGCTGAGGCTGCTGATTGCTGAGATCGCCATCGTACACGCCATATTCATAGTAAGTGCCGCCAACAATTTTTTGCACCGCATCAATTTGGTAACGGTGGAGAAGATACAGTGGCACCAGTATTTCTTCCAACTCAGCATAGGGCTGACCGGGGTTCAAGTTTCCCACGCCAAATCGATTTAGGGCTTCTTGTCTAACTTCCAGTAAGTGGTCCAGTTCGGTGGTTGGGTAACCGCCGTTATCCCACATATGGGAAAGTGGGTGAGCACTGCCCGGTGCACGGCTATCGGCATCGGAAATATAGAGAAGCCCGGCATCACTGTTTTCCTGGAGCGTATTGCTCAAGCCATTGTTCTCTTCAGTGGCATTCAAAAATTCGCTATAACCGTACTTAATAACCTGATAGTCCCATTGACCCAGTCCGACATCATAAGCATTGAGTGCATTAAGTAGGCCTACATCATCAATGTCGATAAGCGGATGTGGGTAGTCCATAACGGATGCTCTTTGGTTAATGCTTGCTGCAAAGTTGTGAGCAATGCCAAGGGTATGTCCGACTTCGTGTGCGGATAGTTGTCGTATACGGGACAAAGCCAGTTGTTGTATTGCTTCATCGGAGCCTTCAGTCGCCAGCCCTATCAGTGATTGAGCGATACGGTAGTCTTGCCGGACACGTAAGCTTCCCAGGGTCACTTTACCTTTGATGATTTCACCTGTTCGAGGATCAGTAATGCTTGAGCCATAAGACCAGCCTCGAGTTGAGCGGTGTACCCATTGAATAACGTTGTAGCGAATATCCATGGGGTCTGCATCGTCAGGCAAGAGCTCCACCTGAAAACCATTCTCGAATCCAATTGCTGCAAACGCATCTGACCACCAGCGTGCGCCATCAAGTAGCGCAGACCGCACCGGTTCCGGTACTCCAGGGTCGAGATAATAGATTATTGGCTCCACAACTTCGCTGCTTGCTGCATTGGGATTGCGTTTTTCCAATCTATGTCTGGAGATGTATCTCTGGGTCATGTCCTCATTAATTGGGGCGGCAAAGTCCTCAAAACTTCGCGACCAGAAACCGGACTGAGGATGAAATTTTCTTGGTGTGTATCCATCATCTGGAAGTTGTACAAAGGAATGGTGCAGACGAACAGTGATAGCATCGGCTGAAGGGGTAACTGAGCGAACGAGTCGACCGTTACTGGAACTATTGGTGAAGGTAAGTTGTGCTTCGAATTCACTATTTTGAGGGAAATTTCGTGTTCGGGGAAGGTAGAGCGCCGAGCGGGTCTTGTCGACACTGTAGTTGCCCTGATCACTGGCCGCGAGAGTTGCACTGACACCGTGAGCATCTTCGAGTAGGAAATCCGTTAGATCGATCAGCACCGCCTGATCAGATTCTGCTTCCACTGTGAATCCCCAGAGTATGGATTCAGCAAAAGCCTCTTCTACTGCGAGTCGTTCCAGTTCGTTGTCGGATTGAGCGCGGTATTGGAGGTTGATATGTTTTAGAAATATTTTGTTTCCGTGTCGCTCAAATTTAACCACTCTGCCTGAGCCTATTTGTCCTCGATCCAGCCCGATATCGTTTGATCCGATACCGGTGGCAAGAGAGTTGGTATAAAGGAATTCTTCATCCAAATTCTCAATTGCCAGAAGCAATTTACCGTTGCTGTCCTGATAATAGAAATCGAAATAACCTTCATAATGTTGAGTATCCGCTATTGCATCATCGAAAGAGATGGCTTCTTCTGCAGCCATTGAATAACCGGCTAAAAACAGAGCGGCAAAAGGAAGAATCAGCTTTAAATTCAGTTTCATGGGTTCAATCCCGATTGTTATGCAGTGGATAAAGGAATAAATTCTTAGTAAGGTTAATTTGCTAGGCGGTTAATAGCAATACGAACAATGCCCGGTCGAATTTCGCAGGTATAGACTAGATTACTCAAAAGTAGTGAGAAGCTAAGGTAGAGAAAAAAATGAAAACTAAATTTAAATTGTTCTGCGTGCTCGCCCTGTCGCTGTCCTTTATTCAGGATGCGCTGGCTCAACGTGATATTCCCGAAGATGACAGCCAGCTTCTTTATGAGATCTACAAGGAATTGATCGAGTATAAGACCACCGCCTCAGAGCAGAATAATACAATCGCTGTTGAAGGCATGGCCGCATGGCTAGAGGCGGCAGGGTTTCCTGCTGAGGATATATTTATCGGTGGCGCCTTGCCCCATAAGGGCAATCTGGTTGCCAGAATTAACGGCACGGGTGCTAAGGAGCCCATCATCCTGATGGCTCATATTGATGTTGTTGAGGCAGAGCGTGATGACTGGAATCTAGATCCTTTTGTACTCAATGAAGATGAAGAGTTCTACTATGGCCGTGGAACCCTGGATGATAAGGCGATGGCGGCGATATTTACTGCCAATCTGATTCGCCTCAAGCAAGAGGGGTTTGTACCCAATCGAGACATCGTGATTGCCCTTACCTCCGATGAAGAAACTGGAGGCAGCAATGGAATTTACTGGTTGCTGGATAATCAACCCGGTCTGATTCAGGGCGCCCTGGCAATTAACGAGGGAGGATATGGTTTGTTGCAGGACGGTGAGCCCTTAGCAAATACCATACAGATATCGGAAAAGATTTTTGCCAGCTTTCAAGTTACTGCGCGAAACCCCGGCGGACATTCCTCACTTCCCCGTGACGACAATGCTATCTACGATCTTGCTGAAGCTTTGTTGAAAATAAGAGACTTCGATTTTCCCGTTGAGTTAAACGATGTCATGCGAGTCAGTTTTGAGAGGCAGGCTGAAATAAACACAGGGCAACGGGCCGCTGATCTCAGGTCATTGCTAGAGACGCCAATTCCTGAAGAATCCCTCGAACGGTTAAGTCGTGAGGCGGCAATTAATGCTCAGTTGAGAACTACGGCAGTGGCGACCTTGCTGGACGGAGGTCATGCCTCCAATGCGCTTCCACAATCGGCAGTGGCTACAGTAAATGTGCGCATGCTACCTGGTTCTGACCCGGAGGATGTCTTGCGCACCCTGACGCGAGTAGTGGATAACCCGGAAATGGAAGTGATCTATCAGGGAGGAGGCCGATTGTCTGACCCATCGCCCCTCACGGAAGAGATAATGGGTGCTGTTGAGGCTGTTACTGAGGAGATGTGGCCCGGCATTACCGTTATGCCAACCATGTCCACCGGAGCTACCGATGGCGCGAAGATGCGTAACGCCGGCATTCCTACTTACGGAGTATCTGGATTGTTTGTAGACCGCACCGATATGCGAATCCATGGGCAGGATGAACGACTACGAAAAGAATCTCTCTACGGTGGTTACGAATTTCTTTATAAATTGGCCAAAGACTTGAGTGAGTAGTTGCTGAATTAAGAAGCTTGGAGCCCTAATGAGTTAGGGAATAGATGAGGTAGTTTATTCCGAGCTGATAGGCAGAGTTTGCATACTGGGTTGGGTACCACTGATCGTAGGTGTGTTCCCAACCATCTCCCATATCTGAATTCCAGTTTACCAACACCATGACACGACCATCGTCATCCACGATGGCGTGATTACTGGCAATATCCATACCCTGTTGACCGAACCCCTGTCTGCCACCACGACCAGGAATCATCTGAGCGCCTTCGATATCGTAAAAGGTGTGATAGATCTCATGGTCCGGCTGCAATTCCACTAATTCTCTGTCAGGGAATATCATCGAGAAGTCTCTGTAGAACGCATCCCATTGTCGCTCTCCCCAGAAATCATCTATTAAGAGAAATCCGCCGCGCATCAGATATTCCCGCAAATTCTCCAGTTCATTTGTAGACAGAGACAAACCACCATTGCGTCCCATTTCCAGAGCATAGAGGAAGGGGTAGTCGAATATTTCTTCGTCATCGAATCTGAGGACTATGGGGCGACTCACAACACGCACATTGGTGAGGCGAGACACGCCGCGCAGGAAATTCTCATCCGCCGCAGGAAAGTCTGTAGCCCATGGACCACCATAATAGCCGCCGTCGAAGTAGCTATCGTACTGGATCCGAACGAAGGCAAACTCACCGGCAATATCATTTAGCTCAGACAGATCCTGCTGCGCAAAAGCCGGTGCATAGGAGAGCGTGAGGATAAGGAGCGCGGGAATAAGGCGAAGATTCATTTTTCCGTCATTTCCATGTTAAAACCGGTTCGGATTTGCCCATTCTGTAGAATTTCTAATCTCTAGTGTGTATCGACAAGTTAAAGAGATCAAGCTATTGTCAGAATCAGCTATTGTGTGGACATTACTCATGGTGCAGACGTGAAAAACGCTAACCCCCTGATATTCAGCCTGATACTGGTATTTTCTTATATCCAGTCATTATCCGCGGCCGAAGAAGTCAGTCCATTTGAGCGACTTAGTCAGCTAAATGAGCAGCTAGATGCTTATCGAGGACAGATCGCTGACCTGGAGTCCGAATACGATGCCTACCACCCCAGTATTCAGGAACCTCTGTCCAGCATGGTTTCCTTGCTTATAGAGTTCGAAGACTACGAGCGAGTAGCCGATCTCCAAAATAGACAATTACAGCTAGCCCGAACCAATTTGGGATTGCTGGACCTCGGCCTTATTCCACTACTCGAAGACATAATCAGCAATCAAATGAGGATGGGCGACTGGAGTCAGGTGTCAGATACTCTGGAACATATTCGCTATATTCATGCCTCCCAGTCGAATCCCGATGTTGAACAGCAACTCATGGCCATGGATCGCCAGGCCCATTGGTATATGAATCGTGTGTATCTCGATGGCGGCAGAGATGGGGTTCGAGGTTTTTTTTATGGCCTCGCTATTTATCGGCGAATGGAAGAGCTTGCCGAAGAGACCTATGGAGAAGACAGCCTTGAAATGATTCCCTGGTTGTACAAGAGGGCTTACAACTACTTCCAGTTGGTAGAGTTGCTGAATGCCAGAGGTCGATTCGGCGACGATGCTATTGATCGATTGGTCAGTGAAGACGGTGCCAGCCGACTGCAGAGTTCTCGTCGCGGCAGTATTAATCTGGGTAATTCACCCTACTGGGGTCCTTCACCAATTGTTACGGTTCCTTCGAGCAGAGGCAGCATTGTCCCCATTACTGAACCTGGCGAGCGAATAGGGGAGCGCTATCTACGGGATGGACTTATCCTAGTTACACGAATAGAAGAACTAATCGCCACTCAGGATGATGTGGAAGCCAGCGCCATGGCTCTTATATATCACGGAGACTTTCAATTATTAATGAGTAGCGGGCTCGGATATCGCAGTTACAGAAAAGCCAGAGAACAATTGTTAGAAGCGGGCATTGCAGAAGAGAAAATCGAGTCCTTTTTTAACACTCCTACAGCGATTCCCGCGCAAAAATACTTCACCACCCTGCAGGATGCCATAGACTATCAGCAGCGCGGGCTTAACGACTTTGAGAAACCTGATTCAAATGCAGATGATGAGCAAAGCATAGTATTCACGGCATGGAGTGAGGATCTTGGATCTTCTCCCCGTCCCCCACAGGATTTTCCTTTGGTAAATACCGTTCTCGATCTCGCTTATGTCGATCTCGAAGTAAATATCTCTCGTACAGGCAATGTCTCATCGGTAGATGTTATCTCGGCAATGCCTGATGAGCGCGGTGTCCGCAGACAGGCGACCCGAGCTATCCGTGAAATAAGTTTCAGGCCTGCTATTATCGAAGGCGCGACCAAACGGCTTCGCGATGTTCGGATTCGTTATCTATATCCGCAGGAACAGGAATAACAAGATTAGGAATAAAGAGAATAAGCAAAGTTGAAACCAATTGATAAAGTTAAAGAAAAACCAAATAGAAAAACCAAATAGAAAAACCAAGAAGAGAGTAGGGTTTTGAGTCGCCTTTGTGAATAGGCCCGAAAGCATCTGGAACAATAGTGGCTTTCGCCTCTATTTAAGCTCCACTGCATTTTCAGGTATAGCTTTTGCCATGCAGCAGCTTCTGCTGAGTTGGGTGCTTATAGGGATTCTTGAGCTGCCTGCAACTCAGGTAGGAATGATTCAGGCAGCCACCGGTATTCCTGGCATTTTTCTTATGTTACTCGGTGGCGCTCGAGCGGATGGCCGCGACCCTCGCTCCTTGTTGATCAGGGTCTACGCAGTTGCCCCTTTGCTCCCTGTTTTTTTGATCTTTATTGTAGGTTTAGATCAATTGCACATCTGGTCAGTCCTGCTCTGGGGCCTGGGCATGAGTGTAGTGATCTCTTATTCCAGCCCCGCCCAGCAGTCAATTCTGAACGATGTTGCAGGAACTCAGGTACAGCGAGCGGTTTCTGCAACTACCGCCTTAGGGTTTTTGGTTCAGATTCTAGGGCTAAGCGTAGCGGGGACAATGGACACTCTGGGGCTGATTCCGGTGTTGTCGTTCCAGGCTGTCTGTGTAGGTCTTGGGGCTCTTGCTGTTCGTCGTTTGCCTCCGCGAGCAGTGGACGGTCAGCTTAGCGAGGAAGCTGCTTGGAAGGTCATACTGGCCGGACTCAAGGCTGTGTACCAAGAGAAAGTAATTTTTCATACCCTGACGATCAATTTTGTCTCATCGATTTTTAACGCCGGCGCATTCATGACGGTGTTCCCATTTATCGTAAAGCGTATCTACGAAGGTGATGCTTTCTTGTTGTCCATGATGATGGTGATTTTTTATGCCGGCGCAGCTCTCTCTAATTTTCTGATGTTTCGTCTTATGCCTTTGCAAAAGCCGGGCAAGATATTTCTCATCATGCAGCTATCTCGGTTGCTCATCTTGGGCTTGCTCTGGATACAGCCGGCATTCTGGTTGTTTGCGCTTGCGTCTATTGCCTGGGGTCTGAATATGGGAGTAACCATGACTCTTGCCCGTAGCATTGTGCAAGAAACAGCTGAAGCCGAGTTTCGGGCGCGGATAATGTCTGTCTATAGTTTGGGCTTGTTGGGGAGTGCGCCACTCGGCGCCTTGGTTTTGGGCTGGATCATTGAAACCTTCGGCACCTTGAATGCTTTGATTCCAGCGATGTGTATCTCTCTATTGCTGTTTGTGTATGGAGTCTTCTTTACCGGTGTCTATTCGTATCGCTCGCCTGTTCATGCATCCTCTCACGCTGCCATTCACAATTCTTAATTCTCCAAATGGCGGGCACCCTTTAAAATATTGCCTATGGCATAGTTGCCGGCATGGCAGGCATATTCATAGAGTCTTTCATCGACACTCACCATCGGTAAGTTAACAATAATTTTATCGGTGAAGGTAGCTGGATCCTCGATGGTGTATTCATAGTCCAATGACTGCTCGCCGGTTTTTGTAAACTTCTCTATAAGTAATCTTTCACCGGCATCACCATAGGCTTTGTCACGTAGGCCAAGACTGGCAATTTTATTTGTAAAGTTGCGGGTCTCCACAATCAGAGAATTTCCTTCGAAGTATCCTCTCGAATCACCGGACCATTGAGTAATTCGAGAATCGATATGCGTTTCTTTATCGAGAGGAATTATGCGGGCGTCGAAACCCATTTCTAACAATAGAACAACATGATCTCTATTCTGAATAATTTGCATGTTGTTATTGTAGGGGCCACTCTGAATTGGCGGACCCGAATTGAAGACCAGACAGCGTTCGGAAAGGCCGCGATCTTCCGGGCCGTTGCTTGCTATGCCACCATGGGTGTATCTCACCGGACGAGTGCCTGGAATTTCGACAATGCCTGACTGATCACTTCGTTGTATTTCAAGTCCTTCCTGCATGGGAGGAAGGCGACCATTGTCTGGATAGATGATTAATGAGGTTCTCTGGTTTGGGAGTAACTCGGTTCTTTCCATCCAGAAATTATTCACGGCTCCTACTGAGCGAGCATCGCTGGTGTTGATGATACGTTGAGAAACATCCGCCTCTCTTTCGGCTGAGCGAATCTGCGAAACTCGTCTTCTTTCTAATGTTTGTTGAACTTCTTCTTCACTCAGGAATTCCCTATTGCCGAATCTCTCGGGTCGTTCCAGTGGAGCATTGGAAGAAAAATTCCAGATTCCCTGGAAGTCAGGGTGGCCGAATTCATCTCTTGCAGGCTCGAACTGCTGAGCCAGCGCAGAAGAGGGAGCAAGAACAGCCCCACAAATAAGGAGGACATTCACTTTCCCTATGATGATACTTATTCCTTTATTCATCGCTTGCTCAACCTTGCCTACTTCTCTTGTTGTAATGGATACGAGCCGGTAAGGCTGGTATTAAAAACGCAGCAATACTAACTCATTTTTTGCTTTTGTGAACTGCCACACGCCGGCCTATGGTTTTCAGCTATCGATAGATATATCACAGTGTTACAGTGAATGGCGAATCTGAAACCGGGAAGAGGGTTGAGTATGAATAGTTTAAATTCACATGTTGGGATAGTTAACTCAAGCAAAGTTAAAACGATATTGGTCTTGTCTGCTTCACTATTCCTGCTTGCTTGTAGTTCTGAAGAGGAGCCAGCGATAAACACTCAAGAAGCGCGAGGTGTACTGACTGAGCAGCAGCAGAATGCACTCGATGCGGCGAATAGTGTTGCTGATCTCCTGCAGGATGCTGCAGATGACACCGAGAAGGAATTGAAAGAGAGGCTGGACCGTTAAGCCCCAAATCTTCCCCGAAAGACCCTAAATTGCTGCACTGGCATTGGTGTCTGAAGATAGTTTGATTTGGCTCAATAATTGCCCTATATGCCCCTTCCAAAGGTCTCTCTTGAGGACTAGTCTGGTAATGGTCCATCAGGGACAATGGGGTGTTAGCAAGCGGATTTCGGTCTGTTTCGTGCATTGAGCCCTCCGGAAATAAACTCCTGCTAGGCTAAACTTAGAATTCTCTGTTCTCTTGCTTATTCAGTCGCAAAGAACCACGGGAGTTCTGTGAATTTATTTTGAGGAATAAGGTAATGAGCAGCAACACTGTATCTGCAGAATCCAAACCCGTATTAGTCTCCAGCGATCCAAGTCGAACAAGCCATGCGCTAACTCAGGATGAAAAGCATATTGGAAAAACTCTCAAGAAAAATGTTGAGTTAAGCAATGAAGAGTTGGCGGAGATAAACACGAAAGAAGGGTTGGTGAAGTTACTCTCAACCAAGAACATCGATGTCAGCAAAGCGTTATACAAGCTGCGCTATGAACAGGAACTTGAAAAACTGCAAATAGAATTGGTGCGTTTACAACGCTCGGTTCAATTGGAAGGACGCAGAGTAGCAGTCATCATGGAAGGACGTGATGCGGCAGGCAAGGGTGGAACCATCAGGCGTTTTATCGAACACCTTAATCCTAGAAGTGCGAGAGTGGTTGCTCTGACCAAGCCTACCGAGGTTGAAAAAGGACAGTGGTATTTTCAGCGCTATACGGAGCATCTTCCAAATCCGGGAGAGATCGTATTTTTCGACCGAAGTTGGTACAACCGTGCGGTAGTGGAACCTGTAATGGGTTTCTGTTCGAAGAAGCAATATCGCACTTTTATGCAACAGGTTCCTGAATTTGAGCACATGCTCTATGAAGACGAAATCGAACTAGTGAAGTTCTGGTTTTCCATAGGCAAGGATGTGCAGGAAGATCGTTTTCAATCCCGTCGTTTAAACCCCTTAAAGCAATGGAAGATTAGCCCGGTAGATGACAAGGCTCAGGAACATTGGGATGTATACACCAAATATAAGGAAGAAATGCTTAGCAAGACTCACACGGCCTACAGCCCATGGATAATTGTTAAGGCGAACGATAAGAAGCAGGCCCGCTTGGAGAGCATGCGTTATTTGTTATCCAGGTTGGAATTCAAAGGAAAGAACGAATCGGGTGTGAACCTGTCGCCAGATCCAGACGTTGTGGAGCGTTATCACCGTTCCACTAAGAGTATCGACTAAAAAAAGACCAACTAAAAGCAGTGACTGGAACTAAAACTGAGCTTCAGGGTAAGCCAGCGAGCTGGTCTAAACCTGAAGCTCCATTTATTTGCTTTGTTATCTGACGCTATTACCGCCGATTACTTCTCTGGCATCGGCTATGCCGCCGACATTCTCCACATTGGTATAACCTAACTCTTCCAGAGCAGTTAAGGCTATTCCAGCGCGCACGCCACTACGACAGAATACTTTGATATCTGCGTCCATATCCAAATTCAGATCAGCTATCTGTGCAACTATATCTACGTGAGGAATATGTTCGGTATTGAGGATGTGATCTTCTTGATACTCTTCAGCAGTACGCACATCAATCCAAACGGTTTGAGGAGCGAATAGGCTACAAGCACTCAGGCTTATAGCTAGAAAAGCAGCTATGGCTATTTTGGATATTTTGATCATGGTTGGGTCCTTATTGGGTTTATTTCTCTTATTTGGTCTATTGCCTGCAATGTGAGGGTAAGCTTAAAAGAGCATGGCAGATAATGCGAGCACATTTCATGCTGTTAAGGGCTGTGACTACTGTATAAAAAACCATGGAATTGCTGGCACATACCATTAGTCTTAGATATTTCTTATCCTGTAATCGTCGCTTTAAAGACTATTAGGAATAAGAAAATGAAAAACAATAATAAAACTGCCAAACACACTAAGTTATTGAGTCAGGTGCTAGTTACTATGGTTTTGTTTGGCTACGTAGTGACTCATTAGAACCCTCTCCTTAAGAGAGAGGGAGTGTCTAGCCTAGTTCGGTGACGATCTCTGCCAGTACATCCACTACGGAGGGATCAAATTTTCCGGAAGTCACGTACTTGCCAATCTCGTTCAATGCAGCCCTGCCATCCCACGGGTCGCGGTATGGACGTTTTGAAGTCAGGCTGATGTAGGCTTCTGCTACTGCCAATATTCGAGCGCCAACAGGGATGTTGTCACCTTTGATACCGGCCGGATATCCTGAGCCATCAAAATTTTCATGGTGGCATTCGATCAATTCAAGCATGGTCTCATTTTCATAGCCCGCTGTACGCAGTCGCCTCACACCTTCACGAGGGTGCATGTGGATATGGGTGAAGTCATCCTCTGTTAAGCCGCCATTTCTGTTCAGAATATTTTCAGGAACGATGGTCTTGCCAACTTCAGCGAGATATCCCGCTTCAAGAATATCGTGTTTTTCCTGATCAACAAGATTCATGCGCTCCGCCAGCAAAAATCCAGTGATGCCTACCATGCGAGAAAAACCCACCGCGCCGTCAAGACATTCAACAGGAAGAATAAAATCTTCTGGGTAAGTCACCAGTTTCTCAAGTCGTGGCTCGAGTTCCTGAAGTAGATGTTTGGGTAGCTGTTTGCATTCATCCATTGGATTCTTAAAGCCAACCACTTCATAAAGATGAACAGTGCTGCGACGACCCCGAACGTTGAGGTCTCTTTGTTTGTCCATCAGCACAGAGTTTTCAGCATAGGCAACCTTTACGTCGCTGTTGCTGGGTTCGACTTCCATGGCATGTTTCAGATGTACGTGGACTTGTTCTGGGTCTTTAGCATCTTTTAATAAATCGGCAACAGCGATTCGCAGTGTTACGTCGTCGGGCTTGTCTTCGATCTCTTGTAACAGAGCATTTATCTGCTCTACAAGATCGGAATTTCCAGATTGACTAAAAGATGCCAACCCAGACACCGGCCTAAAATTAACGACGTCGCGGCAGTCTTTGTATGTAGACTCATCGACAGTCACTCTGGTTGGCTCACACATTCCTTCAATTCTGGATGCCAGGTTTACAACATCCCCGAAAGCCGTAAAAGATTGTCTCTTGGAACCAATAATACCGGTTGTTGCGACACCTGTGGAAAGACCTACTCGCAATTTAAATGGGTAGTTGCCTTTGCTCATGCGTTCCTGCATTTTCCAGGCGGCGGCTACACCTAGTAGAGCGTGTTTTTCAAAACGGATTGGTGCGCCGAATTCAGACATGATTCCATCACCCATATACTTATCGATATGAGCATTGTATTGAAGCAGGATGGTTTCCATGTCCGCCAGATATTTGTTGAGTTCGGTAATAACTACTTCAGCAGAATGGTCTTCAGATTATTGGGTGAATCCTTTGAGATCGGAAAACATCACACTGATCCGACGATTCTCTGTTCGGATGCGGCCCTCGATCATTAGTTTGACCACCGCGGGATCCATGGTTGAGTAGAGAGCTTCTTCCACTTTCTCCTTGTGCGCATGTATCGACTTGTTCTTTTCTTCCAATACCCGAGTTCGTTCTTCTACCTTGTAATCCAGCTCTGACTCGAATTCCCGAATAGTGGTCATAGTTTGTTCGAGCAATTCAGCATTACCGCTAGCCTCGGCTCTGGCTCTTAATGCTTCTGTCATTTTTTCCTGCAATTCCCGGTGAGTAAAACCAACAATTACAGCGGTTAGAATCAAGAATCCCGCCCAAGTAAGGATAGAGGCCCAGAGGCTAAAAATATCCACTACGCCGATGAAACTCTCCGGGTAGATGCTGGCGAAGATAACGATCACCAAAAACGTAAAGAATGCCCCCAAAACGCCGGAGCGAATTCCCAGATAGTAGGAGCTTAAAAGCACCGGTAGATAGAAAAAGTTCAGAAATGCGAGTTTTGCTTCAATGAACCAGACTATGGCGCTGATAAAGACAAGAATTACGAGAATAAATACGCCTTCAAAATTGTCGACGAGATATTTTTTTAGTTGTTCCATAGTTTGACTGTCTGCGAGTGAGGTCAGAGTGTGCGAATGAGGTTAGGATTTAAGCAGATTTGTCACAGGTGAACAACCGCCAAAGCCTTATCTCACCCCCTTTTTGTCCATTCACCGGGCAGATATGTGGACTGGTTCAGAGCGGTCAGATTGAAATCAAAGATAATGAGTTTCCAGGGGTCCACAGCTTTACTTATTTCGATGAAAACAGCGGGAAAAACAGGCCTGTGGCCAAGACCTAAAATCAGCCTGATGAAATCACTCGTTTTACCTGTAATTAGCTGCATTTCATCTCCTGAAGCTTGTAAATCACGATTTTGGCCCTATATTTGGTCCGACCAAATTGGTCAGACCAAATATTAGCGAAATAAATGAGTGTTCGATGTCAGATACTAATACTTTAAGCCACGAAATTTGCGGGATTTTGAGAGATGAAATCCTTTTGCAAAGATATCGCAGCGGGGAACGTTTTCCATCGGAGAGAGATCTGGCAAGCCGTTTCGATGCTAGCCGTGGCGCAGTGCGTGAGGCTTTGTCTCAGCTAGACCAAATGGGATTGATCCGTTCCCAGCCTGGTGGTGCCCGTATTCAGTCTATTGATTCTGCCAGTATTGCCATCCTCGGGCCCTTAATGGTGTTGAACGAATTTCCAGATGCTGAATTGGTCGATCAGTTTTTGCAGACATTTGCCGCTTTGACCTCCCTTAGTATTAAGGGCGCTATTGAAAAGGCTGATGAGGCGCAACTGATCCAAATGACAAAAATGGTCGTAGAAATGTCAAGGTATGCCAATGACTTCGAGACCATGCAGCCCAGGATGAGTCTGTTTCATGAGTTGATTTCCAATATCACGGACAATCTTGTGGTCAGGCTCATAGGAAACGACCTAAAGGCTCAGTTCGTAGAAGGCATGATGCAATCAGGAATCAAGCCAATGATGAATGAGTTGTCACTGGAGGGCTTCTTCAAAAAACTAGAGATTAGTATCAGTAAGAAAGACGGGGCCATGGCTGCAGATGCATTTGATCAACATTTTGAGGAATTGCGAAGGGCTACAAAGCTAGCGATTCAGACGCGAGAACAGGAGCTCAGCCTCAAGACTGCTTGATAAAAATCATAGAGAGTACAGCATTAAGGATCTACATAGATTGCAATCGAGACCGCAATCTAACTTGATTTAGGAGAATCGATAGCAAGTTAAGCTGTCGTATCCAGTACAGGCCGCTAAAGCATGAAATAGCGGATGAGAATTACTTTACAAAAAATACGCGAATGTTGATTCGCAAAATGGAGTTCAGGCATGAAGCGAGTTTTATTACCGGTTGCAATATTAGTAGGGTGCTTTCTTGTAGCAGCGCTACTGATTAGGAATCCACCGCAATTAGAGGAGTCCTCCCCAGAGATAATTCCGGTCGCTGTAAGAGTCATTGAAGTACAGCAAGAGTCAGTTCAACTAACAGTCGAATCTCAGGGGAAAGTTCAGGCGGCACAAACAGCCAATGTTTCTGCGGCAGTAGCTGGCCCTGTGGCATGGATTTCTCCAGCCATGGAAGCAGGCGGTCACGTCATGGAAGGAGAAGTCTTGTTGCGTCTCGAAGCCAGTGATTTCGAAACGGCTCTGTTCAGAAGTGAGGCTGCTCTGCAGCAGGCTGAGGCTGAGGCCAGCCATTCTTTGAACGAACTCTCCCGCCTGCGCGAATTGGCAGAGCAACGTTTGGCCAGTGACTCTCAGTTGCAGGATTCCATAAGAACAGCAGCAGTTAATGAGGCGCGCCTCGCCGATGCCCAGGCAAGTTTTGGTCAGGCTGAGCTGGATCTCGCTCGAACTGAAATCAAAGCGCCATTCAACGCAATTATCGAAAGTCGTGATGTAGAGCTAGGGCAATATGTTAATCGCGCCCAGAGTGTAGGTGTTTTGTTTGGGGCTGACGTGGTTGAAGTTCGATTACCATTGGCTCTCCGACAGGTAGGTTTTCTTGATATCCCTCTCGGTGGTCGAGGAGAACTTCTCGGGGACCTGGCTCCAGAAGTGAAGATTACGGGGTTTTTTGGTGGCGAAGAACATATCTGGCAAGGCAAGTTGGTTCGGACAGAAGCGACAATCGATGCCAATAGCAATACTGTTCAAACCATTATTCGTGTCGAACAACCGGATGGTTCTACCACGATTAGAGATGGTTACGAGACAATTCCTCTGCCTGTGGGTCTCTACGTGAAAGCGGAAATCATCGGTCGAGAAGTCGATGGTCTGATTTCGCTTCCTAGGTCTGTTATTCGCAATAACAATCAAGTTCTGGTTGTTGATGCTGAGAACAAGATGTACTACCGCGAAATTGAAATCTTTCGCTTGGAAGAACAGCAGGTGTTGATTAGTGGCGGAATTCTGCCAGGTGAACGCATCTGTACCTCGCCGATCCAAGCTGTGGTTGATGGCATGTCAGTACAACCAATCGTCGAATACATTTAGTAAGCACAAGCTACTCCTAAAATTTATTAGCCCAGGCTAAGAGGTGAGTTTTGAGAACTCCTATTACATGGTTTGTTAAGAACCCCGTCGCAACAAATTTGATGATGTGGATATTTTTGGCAGGCGGTTTTATTTCCTATAACAATATAAATCAGGAAGAATTTCCTGATATGGATTTTGGTCTCCTGCAAGTCAGCGTTGCCTATTTAGGTGCTACACCCGCCGAATCAGAGTCTGCGGTATGTCTGCGAATAGAAGAGGCCTTGCAAGGCACAGAAGATATCGACGAATTGACGAGTACTGCTCGTGAAGGTGGCTGCGATGCAACCCTGACGCTTGCTAGTGGTGCGGATCTGAATCGAGTTCTCAATGATGTGAAAGGTAAGGTTGATGCAATCTCTACTTTCCCATTAGAAACAGAAAAGCCAATAGTCAGAGCGTTCAGCAGTAGCGGTAATGTAATGACTCTTGCGCTTGCATCAGAGACTGATGACAAGAACCTGAAGATTGTAGCGGAGCGAATTCGCAACGACATTATAGACCTGCCTGAAGTATCCACTGTGAATGTCGAATACATTCGACCATTTGAAATTTCAATCGAAGTATCTGAGTTTACCTTACGACAGTATGGCCTCACGCTGGATCAGATTTCACGGGCCATAGATCGCGCATCATTGGACCTTCCTGGCGGCACAATTAGAACCGATTCCGGTGAAATTTTGGTGAGAACCAAAGGCCAGGTTTACAGCGGAAGCGAGTACGAAGATATTGTGGTTCAGTCCTTTCCCGACGGGACACAATTGCGTCTGGGTCAAATCGCAACCGTAAGAGATGGTTTTGAAGAGGGCTATCTGGACGCGAGGATCAATGGCGTCAATGCTGCCATTATTGATGTGTTGCGAGTTGGAAAAGAAGATATCGTCACTGCTGCAGAGCAGGTGCGCGAATTCATGGCATCAGCAGATCTCAATTTGCCCGAAGGGATGTCAATTAGTGTTGTTTCAGATTCCGCTGTAGGCACGCAGACTCGTATATCAACAGTAGCGAAGAATGCATATACGGGACTGCTTCTGGTAATGATTATTCTAGCACTCTTCCTGCGTTTCAAACTGGCTATCTGGGTTGCAGCGGGAATTCCTATCGCGATTGCAGGAGCGTTGACTGTTTTTCCAGCTATGGATATGACCATAAGCTCATTGACGGTAATGGGGTTTATTTTGGTTCTGGGTATCGTTGTTGATGACGCTATCGTTGTCGGTGAACGTATCTACTCATATGAGAAAAAGGGCTACCCGAAAGAAGAAGCGGCGATCGAAGGTACTCTAGAAGTTTCAATGCCAGTTATTTTTGGTGTACTGACTACAATTGCCGCATTTCTACCTCTGTTGCTTCAGACTGGGCAGTTTGGAGCCTTCTCAAATGTCATTGGCGGTGTGGTTGTATTTTGTCTGATTGCCAGCCTGGTTGAATCTCAATTAATTCTGCCAGGACACATTGCCCACAGAAAAACTGAAGGTTACTTTCTTGAGGGTACTCGCGTAGTACTCATGTGGCAGAATTTTCAAGAAAAGATCGCCGATGGAATGGAGCACTTTGCTGAGCATGGCTATAGAAGAGCGCTGAAGAAGGTACTTAAATATCGATATGCAGCATGGGCCACGGCAACAGGCGTTGTTGTCATTACGATGGCCTTATTGCTCAGCGGGCGGGTTAACTTCCAATTCATGCCTTCCATCGAAGGAGACACTGTCTGGGCTACCGTTAGATTGCCTGCCGGAGTGCCGGCTTCCATTACCGAAGCGTCTGTCGAGATAATCGAGAACGCAGCTATTGAGTTAGTTGCCGAATTAGAACAAGAGTTGATCCCCCTAAAAGCCAGTGGTATGGCTCCTGCTGCAACAGAAAGAGCAGTTGAAAGTATCTTGACCATCGTCGGAGGCACCGCCCCGCGAGGTGGCCCAGGTGGTGGAGGTCGTAATTCAGGCAGCAGCGATGTAGCGGAAGTAGTGTTGTACCTGACCCCATTTTTTGAGCGGGGAGAGATGAGCTCCGCTGATATACGAGATCGATGGCGAGAGAAAGTCGGGACAATCGCCGATGCTATTGAGTTAACGTTTGTCTCTGATGCCTTTTCAGCGGGTGATGCAATTAGTTATCGTTTGGAAGGTAGAAACGAAGAAAATTTGAAACAGGCTTCATCTCAGTTGCGGGAGGAGCTAATGCTATATCCTGGTGTCTTCGATGTGTCTGACTCGTTCAGAGCCGGCAAGCAAGAAGTTCAAATCCAGATTCTGGACCAGGGGAAGACCTTAGGCTTAACCCTCAATGACATTGCCACTCAGGTAAGGCAGGCGTTTTACGGTGCCGAATCTCAGAGAATTCAGCGAGGAACCGATGATGTTCGAGTCATGGTGCGTTATCCCGAAGAAGAGCGGCAGTCTCTAGGTAACTTGGAAGATTTATTGATTCGAACGCCGTCCGGTGCCGAAGTGCCGTTTCTGAGTATTGCTGACTACACCCTGGGTAGTAGCTATTCCAGTATTAACAGACAGAATGGTCGCAGGGTAATTACCGTGCGCGGAGATCTAGATAGGACAGTAGTGACACCGGAAGAGATTCGACGAGAGATTATTGCCAAGTACAAGAACATTTGGGAGAGAGATTTGGATGTTGAGCTGGTTGTCGGCGGAGAAGGAGAACAACAAGCAGATTCTCTTTCAGAGCTATTGACCACTTTCCCTATTGCAATGATGGTGATCTTTGCGCTGTTGGCGATTCCTTTGAAGTCCTATGTTCAGCCGCTAATAATTATGAGTGTCATTCCATTTGGAGCGATCGGCGCTGTGTTCGGCCATTTCATAATGGGTGCCGACTTGGTGTTCTTCTCGATACTAGGGATTATCGCTCTTAGCGGGGTGGTGGTTAACGCGAGTTTAGTCCTGGTGATTTCTATCAACAGGCTTCGAGAGGAAGGTATGGGGATGGTTGAAGCTGTTTCCAGAGCCGGGATGATGCGCTTCAGACCGATCGTTTTAACTTCGGTCACCACCTTTATCGGTTTGGTCCCATTGATGGTCACTGCGAATCCAGCAACCTTCTTCATTATCCCTATGGCGATTTCTCTCGCATACGGAGTGTTGTTTGCGACGGTAATTACACTGTTCTTGATTCCCAGCCTTTATGTCATGTTGCATGACTTCAAGGGTCATACCGATACGGCAGAAGAGAGAGCTCTTGCTTATCAGCACTAGAAACTGAAATCTATCCACTCTTTGATTAGTAACAATTAGTAATGATTCATAGTGTGGGTAGATTAGTTCTCGTCAGGTGTTCCTTCGGAGACTTAGGCTTCTGATACGGCCTCAGCTGTGACTTCAGAAATTCTCGGTTCGGCAAATTGCAAGCTGGCTAGTTTTGCATACAGCTCACATTCTTCCATTAATTCACTATGTGAACCTTGGGCGATTAGCTGACCTCCATCAAGCACGGCAATTCTATCTACATTCATTACTGTGGCAAGACGATGTGCGATAACTAAAGAAGTTCTATTCGCCATCAGTTTCTCAAGTGCTAGCTGTACCTTGCGCTCGCTCTCGGCATCCAGTGCACTGGTAGCCTCATCGAGAAGTAGAATCTCGGGGTCTTTCAGTATCGCCCGCGCGATAGCGATTCGTTGCTTCTGACCGCCGGACAATCGAATTCCCGATTCCCCTAAATAGCTATCGTAACCCTCAGGCAGTTTATCGATAAACTCACTGGCGTAGGCCGCTTCAGCTGCCGCTAATACTTCTTCATCGCTGGCCTCTGGTCGACTGTAACGAATATTGTCCCAGACGTTTCCGGTAAACATGGTCGGTTGCTGCGAGACGATAGCAATGTGGCTGCGCAGTACCTGTGGGTCTAGTTCTCGTATGTCGATGCCATCCAGACAAAGCTTACCGTTTTGTGGATCGTAGAAACGCAATACCATATCAAACAGTGTGGATTTTCCCGCTCCCGAAGGACCCACTAATGCCACACTCTCGCCAGGCTGAATACTAAGGCTGACTTTGTTAAGAGCAGGGGTCTCTGGTCTGGATGGATAACAAAATTCCACTTCGTCCAACTCCAGCAAACCTCTGAATTCGCCGTTTAATTGTTTTGGATTTTCCGGAGCTGCGATTTCATTTTTCGCCTCCAGCAATTCCATTAGGCGCTCCATTGCTCCAGTGGCTCTTTGTAATTCGCTTATTACCTGACTAATAGCACCAACGGCAGAAGCGACGATCACCGCATAAGCGACAAAGGCGGTAAGTTCACCGGCGGACATGCTGCCATTGATTACATCCTGACCGCCGACCCAGATCATCACCGCGAGTGCCCCAAATACCAAAGTCATGACGATAGTAATCAAGAAAGACCGCATCATGATGCGGCTTAGAGCAACTTTGAATGCTGTTTCAACATGAGTCGAAAATTGGCGGTCGTCATATTGCTGATGGTTATAGGCCTGAACTGTCTTAATTTGCTGAATGCTTTCGCCGACATATGCACCTACATTGGCAATTTCGTCCTGACTACTTCTGGACAGTCGTCTGACCTTGCGCCCAAAAAACATGATTGGTCCAATAACCAGAGGAATACAGATCATCACTACCGAAGTAAGTTTCGGATTGGTAATAAACAGGAAGATTGTTCCACCTACCATCATCAACAAGTTGCGCAGGGCAATGGATGCTGAGGAGCCAATGACCGATTGGATTAATGTGGTATCTGTAGTGATTCGAGACTGGATTTCGCCACTGAGATTGTCTTCGAAATAGCCGGGATGCAGTTCAATAATGTGTGAATACACTGCCTTTCTAATATCGGCGGTTACCCGTTCGCCAAGCCACGATACCCAGTAGAATCGGGCGAAGGTTCCCAGGGCTTGCAGGACGGCGACGATGACAAAGCCAAGTATTGCTGCATTGAGGGACTCGGTGGAGCCTTCGACGAAGCCTCTGTCCACGATCACTCGAACATATTGCACCAGCCCAAGTGTCAGGGCAGCGGTAAATACCAGTGCTATAGAAGCGATAACTATCTGTTTTTTGTAGGGCTTCAGAAATGTTAGGCCATTTCTGAGTATTGCTGAACTGGATTTTTGCATGCACGCAATGTAACAGTAACTGCTATAAAAACAAGTAAGCTGAATAATTCATTCAAACCTATCAATCCAGCCGAGCCATCAAAGCGAAGGAAAGAGCTCTGGCATATCCACATGAGTTGAATTAGGCTTGTCCATTCTCTTGTGAATGAGCCTCGGTACCGGGTTCATTAATAGTCAATAACTAGTGTTGTGAAGTTGTAATCCAATGATAAAAACTTGTCTCGCTGTCCTATTGCTCATGCTTAGCTCTACTGTAGTCGCTCAGCAACCACCCTCTCAGAAAAACAGAATCGATTTGGTGTTGTCCGATGCGCCGGAATTGGCGAATTTTGGTGATTATGATATTGGCGTACGCACAATCGAGTTGATTGATGAAGGCCGCATTGATGTTCTCAATACTCCCCGAGGAGAAGAGGAAGAGCCGGTTCACTATGACCGGCCACTCACTTTGGAAGTTTGGTATCCGGCACAATTGGACGCTGGTCAGGACAGAGCAGGAAGCTATCAGGCGATCACTCGAAATCCGGAAATTATAGCGACACTTAATGGTCGTGCAGTCAGAGATGCCAATCCTTTTACGGCGGAGTCTGGCTTTCCTCTGCTGATAGTCTCCCATGGATACCCTGGTAACCGATTCCTTATGAGTCATGTTGGTGAGAATCTGGCCAGTAAAGGTTATGTGGTTGCATCAATCGATCACACAGAGAGCACCTACGATAATCAGGCATCCATACTTAGTACTTTGTATCACCGGCCTCTGGATCAGCGCTTCGTATTGAATTCGATGGCAGCTTTCTCCGAACAGGCAGATAGCTTTCTCTTTGAACTACTGGATGCAAATACTACGGGAATTGTCGGTTTTTCCATGGGTGGTTATGGCTTATTGAATAATCTTGGCGCTGGATTCAGTGAAGAGATGATTGAAAGTTTTATGTCACCTCCAAATGGTCTCCTAAGTGAACACACTGTTCGAGACCCTGACTTTCGCGACAATCTGGATTTCAGAATAAAGGCTGGATTTGCTGTTGCTCCTTGGGGAATGAACAGTGGCTTTTTCAAGCCAGAGGATGTGGCAGGCATTGAAGTTCCTACTTTCTATCTGGCGGGAGATGCAGATGAAACCGCTGGCTATTTAGAGGGAACTCGCGCAATTTTTGAAAATGCGACAAGTAGTGATCGCTATCTACTCACATTTGAAGGTGCTGGCCATAGTGCCGGAGCGCCAATTCCTCCACCCGTTGAGCTAGTGGAGATTGATGACCCCAGAGTGAACCACTACACCGATGAAGCTTGGGAAAATGTGAAGATGAATAACATCATGGATCACTTTGCCACCGCCTTCTTCGATTATCATCTCAAGGGTAAAAGCGATAGCCTGGACTATCTTCCGCGAGATCAGGCTGGAGCTGAGGGCTTTGCTCTAGAGAAGAATTGGAAGGGATTCAATGGCGAGAACACCAAAGGTCTTAGTCTGGAATTCCTCGGCGTTAATCAGTGATTTTGAAGCCGGCTTTCTATCTCTGTCTCTTTAAGGATCGGAACAAAAGAGACTAGGGCTTTATCGCAAGCCGGATAGGTAAAACCGTAATGTCTTGCCAGACATTTCCAGTAACATAGGGATCATTCGCCAGCCACTGATCCAGTTCTTCACGTGAATCGAAGTCAACATAGACAGTTGAGCCAATCATCTGTTCAGCTTCATCGAGAATTGCTCCCCCAGCTATCATATTGCCTGCTTCCTTTAAGACTTTTGCGCCCTCTATGTGTGCTTCACGTACAGACATGCGGCGCTCTAGGGCATTCTCGTCGGTGCCGTCATAAGCGGTGATCATGAATTGCATAGCTTACTCCAAATGATTTTGTTATTTAGTTGGTGAACTGTTCAAACAAATCCAGAAATACTGGAATTAATGACAACATCAGCAATGTTGCCATTGAGAGATTGAATATTTTCACATATTCCGGTTTTTGCAAAATGCTTTTTAGGCTGGCTCCAAACCATAACCACAACATGATGCAGGGAGCGCCGAATACCAGAAAGATCAGAGCTATAAGTAACACCTGAGAAGTGTAGGCTTCACCCAAGACTGTGTAGGTGACGGTAGCGCCTATAGCTAGTACCCATGCTTTAGGGTTTACCCACTGAAAAGCAGCGGCCTGAACAAAGGTAAAGGGCTTTCCATGGGTTTCGTTAGAGCCGGTAACCGGCGCTGTGGCTATTTTGTAAGCCAGATAGCTAAGATAAGCGACTCCAAGCAGTTTCAGCAGCACATGAAGAACCGGGAATCGATCAAACAGCTGCGATATGCCAAGCCCCACTGCAACAACCATGGCTGGAAAGCCGAGGCAGATTCCAAGATAGTGGGGGACGCTTTTGCGGATACCGTAATTTAGTCCCGATGCCATAATCATGGCATTGTTGGGCCCGGGAGTTACGCAGGTCGTAATTGCAAAGGCGATTATGGCGAGATATTCCACGATGGATAAGTCTCTAGAGTTTGACAGGTCGCGTAGACTACCACGCCTATCTGATCCTGGAAAAGGCAGTGCGGTGTTCTTCGTGGATTAATATTGAAGATCACAAATCTGGATCCCCGGGGCTTGTATGCCGCCATCGGTCTGCATTTGTTTACTCTTGCCAGGTTTCCGGATTCACGCCATAGAACTTTTCTAATTCCTCGAAAAGCTCTGGGTGGTTACGACGAAGCTCAGTGGGCTTTTCAAAAAACGTCTCGGTGCATACAGCAAAAAACTCGGCAGGGTTAGTTGCGCCATATTTGTCGATTAGACTGTCTTTGCCGTCATAAGCTTTCGCCTGAAGGCTTTCAAACTCTTCCGAAAAGATCTGTGCCCAACTGCGATAAGCTCCGCGAGTTCTAAGCAGTGGTGCTCCGTTATGGGTCCCGGTTTCATTATCAAGCTGATGGGCAAATTCATGTAGCACTACATTGCGGCCGTCTTCCAAATTGCATACGCCGAATTCTACATTGTCCCAGGCAAGGATCACCTTTCCCTGACTCCAGGATTCGCCTAATAGAGCAACATGATTGGTAGATACCAGACCTAGTTCATCCTTAATTTGTCGGGTGGCAATGAAAGTTGTTGGGTAGACCAGAATCGACTGTAGTTGACTGTATGGATCATCTTTCCGGTTTAAAAGTAAGAGGCAAGCCTGGGCTGCAATTGTGATTCGAATTTCATCATCGATCTCAAGACCTGCGCAGCCTACAAATGATTTGTCCTCGATAAAAATCTTAATCAGAATTTGAAGATGCCTCTGCACGGGCGATGGTAGCTTCTCGAAAAAAGGCAGCCGACGATTAAGTATTTCCAACCAGGGTTTTGGGAATGGCTGGTTCTGAATGCTTTTCGAACGAATGCCGGGCCAGAATGCAACTCGGAAAATTACTCCTATTACAATAAGGAATAACACAGCAAGAGTTATGATTGAATTCGTATCCATTGTTGATTTGTTTCCTGTCTATATTCCCATTAAGACGATGCCGCTGAGTATCAGGAAGACAATAAGCGTACGCAACTTGGAGAACCCTTCTTTTAAGATAAAGATAGAAATCAGCAGGGCAAACATCACGCTTGTTTCACGGAGAATCGAAACTGGAGCAATTCTTTCCAGACTGAAAGCCCAGACAATAATGGCGTAACCAACCAGAGACAGCAATGCCACGAGGATTCCTGATTTCCACACCTCCTTAATATTGCTTCGCAGCAACTCCTTTGGCCTTCGAAAGTAAGCGGTTACAGGCAGAGCGAAGCCATCGAAAAAAAACATCCATGCTGTAAAGCTCAGACTGTTTTCGGAAAGCCTCGCGCCAACACCATCAACGAGCGAATAGGCACTAATAAATACACCAGTCATCAGCGAGTAGAACAAGGCAGGTCGCGAAAGCTGTAGTTTTCCATCTCGGCGCTGAAAAGCGAGAGCGAATATTCCTGAAACGATCAATAACATGCCGAATATCTCGCTTGCATCCATCGCCTCGCTGAGGAACAGAAACCCCAATATAGAAGTGAGTAGGGGAGCAGAACCTCTGGCGAGAGGATAGACCTGAGCGAAGTCACCGTAACCGTAGGCTTTTACCAACAACAGCAAATAGAAAGTATGAACCAAGGCGGACAGCGCCAGGAATATCCAACTAGGCTGAGCTGGGAAGGGCAGAATGAACAGTAAGGGGAAAACCAGCATTGAGGTAAAGGCAGTTGTTACAGCCATTACTACAAGGCGGTCACCACTGACTTTTATCAGGGCATTCCAGGTAGCGTGTAATACGGCAGCAAATAGTACAGCGCTGAAAATTAAGGGTGACATCCAATTGTCCTGGAACTCGGGCCGAGGAATAGAAAGGTGCAGCGAGGGGCAATTCTACTAGAGATCACAATGTCATACCTTTGATATTTGCTGCTCTCAGCAGCCCAGAGCTGCCGAAAACAATAGACTATGGTGTCGAGGTGTAAGTTGTGGCCGTGAGAGGTATTATCCGGTATCAGTCTCCACCCTCTATCTCCACAGGACGATGCAATGTTTGAAAAGTACGCGATGATTGTTATCTATTTCGGAGTTCTGCTGTTTCTGGGATACCTAGCCTCAAGACGCGTTCACACCATGAATGACTTCGTCATTGGAGGTAAGTCTTTAAGCTTCTGGGTTGCTGCCTTTTCTGCTCAGGCTACAGGTGAGTCTGCATGGCTGCTGCTAGGCCTGACCGGCATGGGTGCGATGTTAGGTTTTAGTACCTACTGGGTGGTCGTTGGAGAGTTGATTGGAGTAGGAATTGCCTGGTTTATTATGGCTCCTCGTTTCAAACGGCTTACAGATAAGTACGACTCGATGACCGTGATCGATTACCTAGCGAGCAGATTCGATTCGAAGACCAATCATCTGCGTCTGGTTTCAGCAATTTCCCTTTCTATATTCGTATTGATCTATATCTCTGCACAAATTGACGCTACGGGGTCAGCTTTTGAAACCTTCCTTCAATGGGATTACCTAACCGGTGCTGTGGTTGGGTTCGTTATTGTTGCCACCTACTGTATTGCAGGTGGTTTTCTCGCTGCTGCCTGGACCGATATGTTCCAGGGAGCCATGATGTTGATATGCCTGGTTCTACTGCCGTTGGTTGCGTTTCTTTCCCTCAGTAACTCGGGCTCAATATATCAAGGTCTCGAAGCCATAGAGCCAGGTTTGGTAAACATGTGGGGAGCGGGCGGCTTCACCCTCATGAATGTTTCAGTAGTCATCGGCATGATGCTTATTGGGCTCGGCTTTCTTGGTTCTCCTCAGGTATTTGCACGGCTCATCGCTATCAGAGGAGAGGCGGAGATTCGTCGAGGCCGTTGGGTGGCGATGCTGTTCACTCTCTTGGTAGATTTCTCCGCGGTAAGCATCGGTGTTCTTGGTCGTTATATTTTCACCTCACAGGGAGTTGAGGCAGATAGTGTTCTAGGCAATGGAGCTCAGAATGTTTTGTCTGAGTTAGTGGAATATACATTTCCCCCTTGGATAGTCGGGCTTTATGTTGCTGCGGTTCTCTCTGCCATCATGTCTACGGTTTCTTCCTTGCTGGTTATGGCCGCCGGATCAATTACCCATGACCTCTACGAAAAAATTCTCAACCCGGGGCTGTCGGATAAAGCAGCGGCGAGTCTCTGCAGGAGAATTACTCTATTTTTCGCTCTTCTTTCACTGGGATTGGCTGTAACAGTCTCCATACTCTCACCTGATCGTACGATTTTCTGGTTTGCCATCTTCGGCTGGGCTGGAATCGCAGCAACTTTTTGTCCGATGATTATTCTGTCGTTGTTTTGGTCAAAATTCACAGAAAGAGCAGCTATAGCTGCGATGATTACCGGTTTTTCCATGACCATGATCAGTAAATTTGTTCTTCAGGGCATGGAATCAATTGGTCCGTATTTTACTGCTCTGGAAACAATGCCGCCTTCCTTTCTTTCGGCATTGATCGTAGGCTGGCTTGTGACTATTATTTGGCCTGATGAAGATTTGGATGCGAGATACAGACAAGAACTTGTTGAAATTAATGAATCACCGCTAACTAGTGATTAGATGTAGATATGATAGGAAGGGTTGAGGCGTAGTTATTCAGAAGAGCTATGCGCAAAAGAGTTATGCACAAAAGAAATATGTACACAGGAGCTATTATTAAAGTGGCTAAGAATTCTAGCCGAGTTGCCTTGTTAGTTTGCAGTTTTGTTTTATTGAGTGCCTGTGCCGGTGATTTTTTTGGAGAGAGGCCAGCGAACAGTCACTATTGTGACAATTTTCTTCTCTACGAGATGTGCATTCAGGATACTGATGGTGATGGCATTGTGGAATACACTTACTTTGGAGAGTCACGCGAGGTATTCATGTTTCGGGAAGGCGCTGAAGATATGCTGCCGACCGATATGCCATTACATCGATGTGCCAGAGCGATGGACGAAGAGCTGGTAGAAGTAAGCTCCAGAATATTTTATATCGAAGAGGAAAGTAGCTACATCGAAAAGACTGATATACGCGGCGCTCTAATGCTCAAATACATGGCTCGGCTTCCTGAAGTTGCAGCCTGTAATTTGCGGGCGGAACGCGCAGCCCAAGAGGCGGAATTGTAATAAGTGAAGTAATAGGGGCAGGAACAAGAGAGCACAATTCAAACGCACGTCATGCTGCAATAGACGCGCTGCTTATGAATAGAGTGTCACAGACAAAAAATAGGGGGAGTTTCAATGAGTGATTTCAAAGAAAGGTCCACAGAAAAGCTGACTAAGAAAGTCGAATCAGATTCTTCAGAAAACCCGTCTCGTCGAAAATTTATAAAATCCATTAGCGGTGCATCCGCTTTCATGATCGTTCCGCGTTCTGTACTAGGCGGACCTGCCTATGTTGCTCCCAGCGACAAAATAAACATTGCAGCTGTTGGAGTAGGCGGAAAAGGAGCAACGGATATTCGAAGCGTTGCCCATGAGAATATCTATGCCCTGTGTGATATTGATGACACGAAAATGGCTGGGACTCTTAATGAGGATTTCGCTGTTTCCTTTAGAGATAAGGCCAAGAAATACCGAGACTATCGCGAAATGCTGGACAGTGAACCAGAAATTGATGCGGTATTAGTAAGCACACCGGATCACATGCACGCGCCTATTGCGACCCATGCTATGAATTTGGGTAAACACGTTTACGTACAGAAGCCGCTTTGTCATACAGTACGCGAAGCCCGTTATTTGGCTGAACGCGCCAGAGCAAACGATGTGGTTACTCAGATGGGCAACCAGGGTCATGCCGAAGAGGGTGCTCGTCAAATCAATGAGTGGGTGGCCAGCGGAGTGTTGGGCAACATAAGAGAAGTTCACTGTTGGACCAATAGACCAGTTTGGCCCCAGGGAATTGCGCGACCTGAGGGTTCCATGTCAGTTCCCTCGACCATGGACTGGGAGTTATGGCTGGGAGCAGCGGCCCACAGACCTTATCTAGATAGAGCCTATCATCCATTCAATTGGCGGGGCTGGGTTGATTTCGGTACCGGCGTGGTTGGTGATATGGGAGCACATATAATCGATCATCCTTATTGGGCTCTCGACCTGGACCTTCCCACTCGGGTATCAGCAAGTTCTACTCGCTGGGGAAGAGAGTATGAGTCATTTCCAATAGGTTCCAAGATCCATTTCGAATTTGCGGCGAAGGGTAATCGAGGACCAGTGAAAATGACCTGGTACGACGGAGGTTTGCTTCCCGAGCGACCGGAGATAATTGAGAATGGTCGTCAAATGGGGGATAACGACGGCGGTGTCTTGATAGTCGGTGACAGAAATACCTTGATGCATGGAGTGTACGGCAGAAACCCTCGTTTAATTCCAGATGCTGTTCATGCAGAGATGCCCGCGCCTGCGAAAACCCTGGATCGGTCTCCCGGAATCTATCAGGAATGGATAGATGCGATTAAAGACCCTGGTAAAACAACTACTTCAAGCTTTGAGTATTCTGCTCGCCTTACCGAAACCATGTTGCTCGGCAATGTAGCTGTCCGCCGTGCGGGTGATCATAAAGTATTGGACTACGATGGCAGGTCTATGCGCTTTACTAACGATGAGGAAGCCAATTCCTTGCTTGATAAAGATTACCGACCGGATTTTGGGCTAAGCTAGGGTGCTCAAATAGAGGCAGTAATTGAGAATCACAAAAACAGGTATTGCATAAAAGGGACAGAAGACACAGATGGCTGAACAGGAATATGACATTATCATCGTCGGCTCTGGTGCCCTATGGGCAGGAAAGAAATCAGGATTGCTGCGGGAAAATGCCGATTACTCTGCAGGATCACGGTCAGATTGTTTCTTTCAGAAATATCTGGGTGAGAGAGCTCTGAGAAAATAGATTCTGGAAGAACGCCTCTAGGAGAGGCATTCGCGGGATTTTCCAGGCATAAAAAAAGGGGGATCTTATCCCCCTTTTTCGTGTCACAAATTAAGCAAAGCTTAGAGCTTATAGCCCAGCGAAATCATATAAACCCAGGGGTCAAGCTCAGCACCTACTTGTACCTTGCCAAGTGCAGAGCCAAAGCTTACATCGGTATCGATATCGATCTTCCACGCTGAGGCATTAAGCATCCAATGATCTCCGAGAACGAAATCCACACCGGCTCGGTAGGCTATGCCGTATGAATCATCGACATCCAGGCTTCTAGCACCGAGCTCTGTTTCTGCTCGGTAGGATAAATCCTCGCTGAAGAAAGTCGTGTAATTAACGCCGACTCCAACATAGGGACGTATCAGAGAGTTAGCCCCGCCCAGAAAATAATTTAGAGTCACTGTTGGTGGGAGATGATCTACACTTCCCAGCCCGGTAGTGGAAAAGCCGTAGGCGCTAAGACCTTTGGCCTTAAGATCATGTGTAAAAGGCGTAGCAGCCAGTACTTCTACTCCTAGAGAGTCGCTCACCATATAGACCAGATTAAGACCCAGCTGAAGGTTATTGCTAACTCCTGCTCCGGTTGACGGCAGCGCTCCAGTGGCTGCTGTATCGATCAGAGTTGTACTCTCGTCCGGGTTCACCGACGTGGCGCCCACGCGCACAATGATATCTCCTGCTTCATGGGAGAAGGCGGAAGTGGGAGCAAGTAGAATTAGAGGAACAGCCAAGGTGGTTACAATTTTGTTAAACGATTTCATTTTAAACCTCTCACTATAATAGTGCCGAAGATTGTATCCAGCGTTAGTAATGGGAGATTGATGTAAGTCAGGCTTTAGTAAATAAGCGGGCTGGAGGGTTCTCTAATGGAAGACAGTCAAGAAGCTGCTTCTGGGGTATCGGTTTAATCTCACGGAATTACGGGATAGACTCATATGATGAAAAAGAAATAGGCCCATGACAAATAAATCGATTAGGGCAGGCGCGAACCCTCTTGTCATTAAGGGTGTTATGAATTCAGGCAATGATTGAACTCAGTAGTAGGTCAATAAATCAGATAAATCTCACAGGAGCTAAAATGAAAATAACTGGATTACAAATTATATATGCCGTGCTCGCTCTCATTGGCTTGCCGGTGACCTGGTATTTTAACTTACAACCTATGGAGATCAGTTATTTTGAAGGTCTCTATGCTAATCCTGCAGCGTCATCATTCACCAATGATTTGATTGTAGTGGTGACTACATTTCTGGTGTGGTCCTTTGTAGAAACAGGACGGCTTAAAATGTCTTATCTAATGTGGGGTGCAATATGTGTACTTACCTTCTTGATTGCAGCTGCATGTACAGTTCCTATCTTTATGTTGCTGAGAGAACGGCGCTTGCTCGCTAGGGAGTCTGCTAGCTCTTGATTTGCTGAAATACCGACAATGAATTGAATAAGTACAGGCTCGATAGCCTGATTTTAGACGAACAACTCCGTTCATGAGATCAGCGCATTGGTAACGGCTAGCTCGTGGTCCGTGGTCACTGTAAAATACGCCATCCAAAAAACCGTCTCCCATCAAATGTAATGAGTAATATGTTTATGACGATTAAGTTTTCTTATGGTGCAGCCGTGCTGCTTTCAGTGTTATCTAGTCTGGTTCAGGCTCAAGAAGTTACTGAAAACGATGGTACCGTTACTTATTCTGCCGCCTATTTTGCTGAGTATGGCGCCGTATCAGTGAGCGATATGCTCAATCGTATCCCGGGTATCGGTCTCGCTCTGGAAGGCAATCAAGTTCCGAGCTTTGGCCCTGGTGCTGGTGGTGACCGTGGGCTGGGTGGTGAAGGTCAGATACTGATAAACGGCAAGCGTCTGGCAGGAAAAGCAAACGAAGCCAGTAGCCAGTTGGACCGAATCTCCGCTGATCAAGTGAACTATATTGAAATCATTCGTGGCACGTCAGGGGATCTCGATGTCAGAAACACTGGGCAGCTGGTAAATATTGTCTTAAATGAAGAGCTGTCGACTTCAAATCTTTCAACGGAGCTAGGGTTTACTCGCTTTGATGACGGAGAAGTAAAGCCTCTTGGTACGGTGTCCTATAGTGGTCAAACGGGTCAATTCAATTACCTCTTGAGTGCGGACGTGCGCTCTGGTTATCGTCTGCAGGAAAGTTTTGAGACCAGCCTGCTAGCAGATCACTCCTTAAATGAAACTCGTGCCTATGACAGGCTTACGGATCAGACTAATTATCGACTCAATTCAAATCTGGTGTATCAAGCTACGCCCTCGGATCGAATCGCTTTCAATGCTCTCTTTAGCGAAAACGATCCGTCTTCTGAGTTGATCAGAACGATTACAGATTATCAAAGCTCGCCCATATCCAGCTCCATTGAACGTGAGGATATGCCGGCGACATCGGATAACTGGGAATTTGGCGGTGACTATGAACACAATTTCGATGACGGTGGTAAATTTAAATTACTGTTCATAGTTAACGAGCGCAACAATTCCAATAACCGCGAACGATTTGCGTCTTCTGCATTGGGTCAAGAAGAGACTAAGAATCTCTTTCTTGATACTTCCAGCCGTTACCGCGAACGAATAGTAAGAACGTCTTATGCCTGGGGTGTAGTAGAGGGTCAGACTTTGGAATTGGGTGTTGAGGGTGCGCAGACCATTCAAGACTCTTCTCTTCGTCTCGGATTAAACGTGCCGGGAACCAGCTCTCCTCTACACGGAGGCTTAACTGCTATACCGGTACCCAATGCCTTTTCTGAAGTTGAAGAGATGAGAATGGAAGGCTTTGCCATACATAACTGGCAGATCAATTCGCGTATGTCACTGGAAAGCAGTTTACTGTACGAAGTCTCAGAAATTGAACAGGCAGGCGACATTAACAAGAAACGAGATTTCGACTTCATTAAACCGAAGCTGGATTTTCGTTTCGATATAAGCCGGAGCTTTCAATTACGTATGTCAGCGGAGAAGGACGTCTCTCAATTAAGCTTTAGAGATTTCTCGGCGGGTGTTAATCAGCAAGACGATGACCAGGACACGGTTGCGGGAAACCCTGAACTAGAGCAGGAGGAAACCTGGCGTTACAACATCAATCTTGATTACAGGCTGCCCAATGATGGTGGTGTGCTGAATTCCAGATTCTTTTATTACGATGTAGGCAATTCCATTGGTAAAATAGATGTGTCTCCTGATCCTCAAAATTTAGTGAGCACCAATGGTAATGTCGGAGATGGAAAGGTCTTCGCACTCTACCTTAACGCAAGTATCCGTCTGGGTTTCTTGAATCTACCACAGGCGGTGGTAACTGCCAGCTTAAATCTGGAAGATGCTTATCTATATGATCCGCTAATCGGTAAGACGCGCACCATCGTTCCTTTTGATCGCGGTGGCATCCGCTTGGGATATCGACAGGATATGCCAGAGAGGAACCTTAGCTTCGGTATTAACTACCAAGAACCGATAGGTGGCATGGGAGGCACCGGAGGCAATCGAGTTCAGTATGATATTGATAATGTGACGTTCTATAACGGCGGTAAATTGAGCTCGAACTTAACTCTCTTTGCCGAGAAAACAGGTTTTGCGAATCTGACCTATCGAATGGAAATCAATAACGGGCTGGATCATGAATTTTGTACACAGCGTAAACGTTTCAATGGGTATTTGCGTGACCGAGATCTGATTGAAATAGAGAACACCTGTTCTGCTAACGGTCCAGAATTTGTATTCAAAGTTAGGTCAACATTCTAAAGAAAATTCTGAGCATCTTGATGGGGTAAACTATTGAGATCAGTGCTCAGTAAAAACTCTATCTGACAAGGGAAGGGATGTATATGAAACAACTATCTAGCATGCTTCTTGTTTTACTGTTTCTAAACGTAGTGGCGATTGCCTCGGCGTCGGCTGCAGATGAACCTCTCAGCACCATCACGCCATTGCCTGGCGCTTTGGAAAATCAGGAGATGCGAATCATTGAGATCAATCTCGAGCCGGGCCAGTCTTCGTCTCCTCATCGACATAACGCACATGTTTTTGTCTATGTTTTGGAGGGTGAAGTGGAAATGCAGGTACGAGGTGGTCCCATCGTAAAACTGGGACCGGGAGAAACTTTCTATGAATCTCCCAGTGATATTCATCAAACAAGCCGCAACGCCAGTTCAACTGCGTCGGCCAAGTTTCTGGTACATATGCTCAAGGTGGCAGGAGCACCAACTACCGTAGCCGTAGACTGACCTAATCCAGAATTTGATGACGCTTACAGCAACTCGAAAAGTTTTCTCAGCCGTATCGCGTTGGCACCTACATCGCCTGTTCCAACTCTGGACACTGACCTTGCATCCACCAGGGTTTCTGATCCCTGTTGATTAATTTCGATAACGATATCGTCCTTAAACCGGAACCAAAACGTAGTATCTGTGGCCTCGATTCGCCCCTCGTCAGTTGATTGATCAACCAGCTCCCAACCCAATTCATCTACTGCCGCGAGGGCTTTGCTGAATACTTCATCAGCCGATTCACTGTAACGCCGAGTGACCAAATCTGGATAAGCTTCTTCTGTGAGCTGAACCAGTCGCTCTGGAGTCATATTGTTTGATCCGCCGTAGATGACAGTGTTCGCCGCATCGACACGAAGTGGAAGTATCGCAACAAATTCCGGTGGAGAAATCAGATTGGTTGAAATGTCGTGAATAGGCGGGTAGTTAACTCCTTCACCGGGTCGGAAGCTTTCAGGGATATAGAACGCAATAGCAGCAACCACAGTGCCGCTAGCAGCCATTATTATCAGCTTACTTCCGTTGGCCGGCTTTACTAGCTGATTAGCGATAGCTACGGTTACAGTTATGCCTACACAAGCCCATAAAATGACGTCTCCCCATTCGTTAGCCGGTCGCAGTAGAGCAAAGCCGCGCCTAAAATCCCAGAAGCCTAGCCAGATTCCAGCAGCAGAGGATAGGGTGAGTAGTGCCAGACCTAATCCAAAAAGAAGAACCAGTGAGCTCGCGATCTTCATCGAGAGCGATAACTTCGTTTTGCGAGCGTCAGTGATATCCATACTTATGACATTTCCTTAATGAGGGGTTGATTTAGAGGGTAGCACTTTGGCAGCAATAGACAAAATGAGTATAGCAATGGATGGACTTGAATCACCGGCCTCAGCATTATGAAAATGGACACATTTTGGCTTTTTGGAAATGTCCACTTACTGTCAGTAGCTGGGGATGGCATTTCTTCTTGAAACCCACACTTGATCCCAATAAATGGCGCTACTAGGCGATATGATTACCTATGTTAGACTGTTCACCTAAATTCAAAACAGCTGCCTAACTAATTGAGAATTAGCACCAATATCCCTTTAAGAGGATAGCAAATTGGAACGCAAAGGATTTATCAGTGAGCTCAAGCGACGCCGGGTCTTACCTGTAGCCGGAGCTTATCTTGTAGCAGCTTGGGTGTTGATCCAAGTGACGGATGTTATTGTGCCGGCATTTGCGCTTCCGAATTATGTTGTCACCGCAGTTCTAGTAGTCATGATTGCAGGATTTCCTGTCGCTATTGCCCTTGCCTGGGTATTCGATATAACGACCGATGGCATAAAGCGTACTCTATCTGATTGGCATGAAGATCCAGATTCAGAGTCTTCCGAAAAACAAGCAATAGCTAGTGCACCCTCAGGTTCTGTAGTAGTTCTGCCATTTATGAATATAGGTGGCGATATAGACAATGAGTACTTTAGTGATGGTTTGACTGAAGATATTATTGATGCGCTTGCCAAGACCCCTTATCTTCAAGTGGTTGCTCGCACTTCATCTTTTGTATTCAAAAATAAAAATGAAGACATACGAGACATTGGAGCCCGCCTAAACGTTGCGTATGTTGTCGAGGGTAGCGTGCGCAAAGCTGATGATCGAATGCGTATTGTTGCCCAGTTAATTGGAGTAAAGGATGGCTACCATGTGTGGTCAGAAACCTTTGATCGTAAGCTCATCGATGTATTTGAAACCCTTGATGAAATCGCTCAGGCTATAGCTATTCATATAATTGAACTACTTAGTAATAGCAACGATGTACCAAAGGATACGCAACGCCATCGCATTACACGACACACCAATAATTTAGACGCCTATCATCTGTATCTCAAAGGTCGCTATTTCTGGAACCAACGCGGTGAAGGAATTATGAAGGGTATGGAATATTTCCAGCAAGCAGCCGCCGCCGATTCGCGATATGCATTGCCCTATGTTGGCCTAGCAGATTCCTATGCTCTACTCGGTTACTACGGCTATATGCCGCCCAAACTTGCCTTCCCGCTTGCTAATGAAAATGCTACTCGAGCCCTGAGCTTAGACCCTTCGCTTGCGGAAGCCCATTCTTCGAGAGGATTGGTGAAAATGTATTTTGATTGGGATTGGGAGGGCGCCCGAGAGGAATATTTTAAAGCAATCGAACTCGATCCCAGATATCCGCCTGCACAATATTGGCTTTCCGTTTTATACACAATCCTACAAGAACCGGAAAAAGCTTTGGAGCAAGACAAAATAGCCCTAGAGGTCGATCCAGTATCTACATTCGTCAATTTGCATCACGGCTGGACTCTTCAGTGTGATGGACGGTATGAAGAATCCATCGACCAGCTTCTTAAGACCTTGGATTTAGATCACTCCCTTTGGTGGATCCATTCACTGCTAATTTACTCCTACTCTGAAGTTGGTCGTTATGACGATGCTATCGCCGCCGCACAACTGATCAAGGAAGGAACTGGGAATCGCGCATTGTATTTACCTGCAATAGGCTATGCTCATGCTAAAGCCGGCGAAGCAGGCAAGGCTCGAGCAATCATTGCGGAATTAGAGTCCCGTGAAGGAGATTTTTTCTGGCCCTCACATGTGGCGTGTATCTACGGAGTGCTTGAAGAATTCGATCTGGCATTTGAGTGGCTGGAGAAAGCATTTTCAATTAAGGATCACTGGTTAGTCACCATGGATGTTCAGCCAGGGTTTAGAGCGCTACATCAACATCCTAGGTATAAGGATTTTGCCTCTCGGGTTGGCATTGGTCACTTGAAGAACTAACGAGTAGGGATCAGTCCGTTATTGAGCGAAAGCAGGCAAATAAATTTACTAAAACTCGCAAATAGTAAGGAGTAATTATGGCAGGCATAAGGACTAGCTTAAGCAAACACGCACCACAGTTATTACTTGCAACGATCATTCTAATTAGCATTCCTTATCAGGCAGCTTATGGGCAAATAACGCCTGAGTCTTTCGGCCTTGGAGACTTCGCAACTGAGAGTGGCGTGGTTTTGCAAAACGCAAAAATCACCTATACAACGGAGGGCGTTTTGAATGCACAAAAATCAAATGCCATTCTGATACCTTCATCATATTCTGCTAGTAACAATAATGAGCTTAGCTTTCTTGTTCAGGAAGGCGCGGCACTAGACCCGGCAAAGTATTTCATTGTACGAACTAACATGTTCGCGAATGGCTGGTCATCATCACCGAGTAATACTCCCCCGCCTCAAGATGGGCCTCGATTCCCCCAGATTTCTATCCGCGACAATGTCGATGCTGCATATAGCCTGCTTACAGATGAGTTTGGAATTCCTCATCTTCTAGCGGTTGTTGGATTTTCGATGGGAGGGCAACAGTCCTATCAGTGGGCGGTCAGTTATCCTGACTACATGGATGGCATCGTCGTGTTAAGTGGTAACGCTCGTGAATACCCGTTCGGTATTGTGCGGCTTGAGGGCGCGAAGTCGGCAATAATGGCAGATGCCGCCTGGCAAAATGGCGAATACACTGAAGTTCCAGAGAAAGGAATACGAACCCTCGGTTCGCACTGGGCTGCATGGGGGTATTCCCAAGAATGGTGGCGCAGAGAGACTTACCTGAATATGGGACTGACTCTTGATGAGATGATTCAACGCCGTGAACAAGGTTTTCTAGGCAGCGATGCCAATGATTTACTTTCTCAGGCGGTCACCTGGCAGAATCACAATATTGCAGACACATCTGGTCAGGATGGTGACTTTGAAAATGCGCTTCGATCGATCAGTACACGAGTGCTGTTAATGCCTGCTTCTACTGATCTGTATTTTCGTGTTACCGATTTGAGAAATGAAAGCCGTTTTATTCGAGACGTGTTGCTTGCGCCTATTGAAACAATTTGGGGGCATGCTGGCGCGGCTGGTGCAGATCCTGTAGCAAATCGATTCATCGATTCTACAATTACAACTTTTTTGACCATGCCCAATTGAGCAAACATTGAGAAGCTTGAAAAGCAGGTCTTGGCCGAAATCGGACGTGATGCACTTTCAGGAATAATAGACTTGTAAACTCATTGTAAAAAGGAGAAATGCTTTGCAACTTACACTTAAAATTCTGGCAATTTTGTTAACCCTCGGTTTTTTAGCGCTTGGGCTATCGGCCTTATTAAGTCCTGAATCGGCTTTGGCAGGGCCTGCTTTTGCGTGGTCGCCGGATGGTGTCGCGGGCTTGAGTGCTGGCCGTGGAGTTCTTGGGGGTCATTTCCTCAGCTTGGGCATGGTGGCAGTTTATGCCTTAGTGAAATCTGAGTACAAGCTGCTTTATGTACTTGCTCTAAGTGAACTAATGATCGTCGTTGGCAGGCTGCTTAGCCTGGGAATAGATGGCTTCGATCAAAGAATGCTCATGCCACTTGTTATTGAAGTAATCATGGCGGCGGGTATGTTCTGCGCGGCGAAGTTTTTGCAGCCCTCAGCTTCAACGCAATAATTTTTAATAGAGTCTGGTCTTGGCAGGGAAAAATTTGCGTTTGGAAAGAGGATGAAAACAATGCGCCTGATTATTAACAGCGTCTTTATACTTGCAGGACTGAGCGCCTGTGGGCCGGAAGTGGTTGCGCCCGCTGATGTAGCTACAAATCAAGTAGAACAAACTGCCACCATCACCGAATCTCAGCGGCTTAACCAGTGGCTGAATGAACGCAATGAAGAACTTCTTTTGATGTCGCCCATGCGCCTGACGAGGTTGGGGCGTAAAGACCTGTATGACCAAATAGACGATGCCAGCGAAGAGGCAGGTGAGCAGCGGCTGCAGTGGCGAGCGCAAACTGTCGAGCAACTACAATCCAATTTTGATTACGATGCCTTGTCCAGTGATGCCAAAATCTCCTATGACATCTGGATTTATCAGTACGAAACAGCCAGAGCAATGGCACCGTTTCGCAGACACAACTATGTATTTAACCAGATGAGGGGCTCTCATACCTCGCTGCCAAATTTCCTAATCAACAGCCACACCGTAAGCAATGAATCGGAGATGCAAGCATACATTTCGCGCATAGTTGGCATAGCCCGCAGTATTGATCAGTCTCTGTATCGAGCAAAACTTGGTGCCGAAGAGAATGTGCGCGCGCCACGATTCGCCTACGAAATTGTATCGGAACAATCGCTAGCACTAATTACCGGCGCACCTTTTGATTCACAGGCCAACGTGGATGCTCCACTGTGGGCCGATGCTAAAGTAAAAATCGAAGCCCTGCTAAGCGAAGGAGAAATTGGTGAGGCCAGGGCGCGCGAACTATTGAGCGAAGTTGAAAAAGCCTTACTGGAGACTTTCGAGCCGTCCTACCAGAGCTTGATAGCCTGGTTACAAGAGGATTATCAGAACACAAGCCAACAGGCCATGGGGGTAGCTTCGTTAAATAACGGTGATAATTACTATCAGGCCAGTCTGGAAAGCATGACTACCACCACTTTAAGTGCCGATGAAATCCACCAGTTGGGATTAAACGAAGTGGCTCGGATAAAATCGGAAATCGAAATCATCAAGCAGCAGGTGGGTTTCGAAGGTTCCCTAGAAGATTTTTTTACTTATACCAAAACCGATGGCCGTTTTTATTATCCAAATGACGACGAAGGCAGGCAGGGCTATCTGGATGACGCCGCGAGCTACATCGCTGTCATGCGAGAGAAACTTCCCGACTATTTTGGTTTATTTCCCCAAGCCGAGCTGGAAGTCAGACGGGTTGAAGCCTTTCGGGAACAGGATGGTGGTGCGGCCCACTACAGAACCGGTACCCAAGACGGATCTCGGCCGGGTGTTTACTATGCACATCTATCGGATATGGCTCAGTTAGCTAGTCATAAGATGGAAGCAACCTCTTACCACGAGGGTATTCCGGGTCATCATATGCAGCTATCCATTCAGAGAGAATTAACTGGAGTACCCGAATTTCGCAAGACTGCGAGCTTTACCGCCTATATCGAAGGCTGGGGACTGTATGCAGAATTGCTGGCCAAAGAGATGGGTGCATTCGAAGATCCCTACAAGGACTTTGGTCGTCTTGGCTCGGAGATATATCGTGCTGTTCGTCTGGTTTTGGATACAGGCATACACGCAAAAGGGTGGAGCGAGGAGGAAGCTAACACGTATTACAGAGAAAACTCTGCCCTACCCGATGGCAAAATACGCTCAGAGGTTCGCCGCTATTTTGTCATGCCAGGTCAGGCAACGAGTTACAAAATCGGCATGCTTAAGATTCTTGAGCTAAGGGAGAAGGCTCGCAGTGAATTGGGCGAGAAGTTTGATATAAGCGCTTTTCACGATACGGTATTGGGTGGTGGAGCTTTGCCACTGTCAATATTGGAACGAGTTGTAGACAATTGGATATCAGAAGTACAAGCATAAGGCTCTGGAAGCCTAGGAGCCTGAACAATCACAAGCTTAAGTTGTCAATTGTGAGTCTTCCCATCCGTTTAAATGACTGCCTCCGATTGAGCTTCCGATCGAAGGCAGTACACTAGCAAACTACTGTTTTCTATAGCGATGAATAAAGCGGCTGGTGCTACCTCGGAAATCAGGCGCGAAGACATTCTTAGTAATATCGTCAGTCATATTTAGAAGGATACCGCTCTCCGCCTCGAAGACGAATCCTGCATCCTCCAGTATTGTTTTTGTTAAGGTTGGCGAGATGCGATGTAGGCTGTTTCCAACGGAAGTAGGAGCAGACTCTTCTGCCACATGATCGATAACCGCCAGAGTGCCACCAGGCTTAAGGGCTTTGTGAAAAACTGCCAGTGTCGCATCAGGATCAACGCCATATTGGTTGAACCAAAGATCATGGAAGTTTTGAATCAAGAAAACCTGATCTAGAGTATTCTCCTCCAGATCCAGATCCTTAAGATCAGCATAGATCGGGACTACGTTGTCCAAGTGTGGAGAGTTTCGAATGTGCGCAGCGAAATAATAGTTAGGATCCATTCCCTCGGCGGCCATTTCATGTGAAATTACCCGTCCATTTTCACCAACAACTCCGGCAAGTATTTCTGTGTAGTACCCACCGGTAGCCAGGATGTCCAAAATATTCATGCCGGGCTTTACACCCATGAATTTGATTACTTCGGCGGGTTTGCGCAGTTCGTCACGACTGCTATTTCGTTCAAGCCTGCCTGGTTCATTGAGAGCGGCAGCTATGAGGTCATCGTATTCATCTGCCTGCAATGCCGTAAAAGGCAATGCACAAATTGTTATACAAAACAGAATATAGTTTATAGTTTTTGTTTTCATAATCTTTTCCTGAATCATTAGAGAATGACCAGCTCAGAGTTGTAGTGCTGATATGTCTTTACACTGAGTTGAAATTTATTAGCTAGAGCAGGGAAAAGATACCGCAGAATTCAGCTTGAACCAAGGGAGTTGTCGACTAAAGGCTTTTAAGTTAGCGACTGATGCTCGCTTTGGGCCGATAACGAACCTTTCGATCCAAATATGAACAGCATTCACATTGGCGATTCCACATGTCTGCTTTCAGGCCAAAGCAGACGTTTTTTTGACCTTTTCTTTAAAGGCCAGATTGAATCGCTATCAATTCTCTAGACACTTAGCAGCCTCTGTTGATAACGCTCTTCATACTTTACAGGCGACAGCTGATTATTGGAACTGTGCCGTCGTTTGCTGTTATAAAACATTTCAATGTAATC
>Ga0233435_1000068_pt1 | contig 141376 bp, 124 predicted proteins | sample SI_122_August201_3_FD_182735 | JGI IMG/M metagenome (GOLD analysis project Ga0233435, IMG submission 182735) | Seawater microbial communities from Saanich Inlet, British Columbia, Canada - SI_122_August2016_135_MG | ecosystem: Environmental > Aquatic > Marine > Inlet | place: Canada: British...
ACTTAATAGAATGCTTATTTCATTTCTATCATTCTTATCTAAGTGAGAATACTTTTTTTTGCCATTTTTATAATATTATTTCTTTTATTTATTATACCAAGTGTTCGGCTTCAGATGCGAATGTAGGAGTGATAGAAACGTACATAAACAAGCGGGCAATATGCCCAAAAACAAGCGCAAAGGAGTCCGACGATGAAAAGAAAAAGAATCCTGTTCGCCGCAATGATGGTATTCTCCATCGGGTCACTGGCTCAGACTGAGCCAGTCATCCAAGTGCCGGTTAACACGAAGCACGTGAATGTGTCGAGGGACTCAAACCAACAGGTCTCTGAGAGCTTCGTGATGTTGAAGATGGACCCCAAAACCAGGGGGTACTATGCCTCTCAGCTGATGGACATACTGTCCAACGACGGCGACCAGGGTGGTCGCGTCCAAGCTGGAATCGTTGCCGTACCTGACCTGAGTGAGTACGCCTTTTTCACCATTACGGCGACGAAGGAGATGCTCTCAAGCATCAGGGGGTGGCTCGACCAAACCGCGAAGGGTGACTGCGTCAATGACCTTGACTATTTCACTTACCGCCTCGAAGCCAACGGCCGAGATTACAGTATGTACTACTCCAACGGCACCGATCGGGTATTCTACCCGATCAAAAGCCAACCGCCAGAATTTCTGGCTGGCGTCGTTAAGGGAGCGCTGTCGAGAGTAGGCAGTGTGAGCTACAACGATGAACTGATGGTCATCTCCGACAATCCAGTTGACCTCGTCTGGATCATGGAGGCTCTGGAGCGGTACGATGTGCCCTCCAGCTATGAGCTGGTTCAGGTGATTATCCTGGAAACAGAGAAGGGATTTGAGACCAACATCGGCCTTCATTGGGGGGCATTCAAGAAAGCCCTCCCGGCCGGCATCGACATGACCTTCTCCCAGGATCCATGGCTCGAACAAACTGGGGGTCTCCGTTTCAATACGATGGAGGCGTTTGTCAACAACATCAACCCACGCGCTCTAGCTGGCTTCTTCAATTTCCTAGCCAGCGAAGGAATCGGCGGCATCAAGGTAAGGAAAACCTTGCGGGTAGGTAACAAGAGGGAATCAACCTGTTACAGCGGTAGGACCTACAGCTACAGGACATCCCAAGACGGCAAAACCTTCCAAGACCTGAGTGTCAAGGACGGTGTCAGCCTGACCCTTGGTGCCGAAATCGGCAAGGATCACACCACCCTGAATGTTGACGCCAAGTATCAGACCCTGGTGTCACTTGACCCCGATGGCCAGCATCTCCCGGTTTTCGACAATCACGAATTGAAAACCTCAATTCAGGTTGAGCCGGACAAAATCTACGTGCTGTCTGGCAACAATTCCTCGATCGTCGAAACCAGCAGTTCGGGAGCACCCTTCCTGCGTAGGATCCCGGGTCTCAAGAAGCTGGCATCACGCAGCCGAGAAGTAAGGAAGTCGAAAGACATCTACATCCTGATCCGAGCCATTCCCCAGGATGAGATGATCAAGGGCGCCAAGCAAAGGTCGGATACGATCTTCTACGAACCGCTGAAGCACAACGGACCGGCGACATTGGCTCCAGCGCCAACGCCGTCTGACTGACAGCCCCACTCCATGTAACCATAGCCCCGTTCTCCACATCATGTGGAAACGGGGTCTTTTCTTTTAAAAAACTTGACAACAACCTAAAAATATACTAGTATACTATGTTACATTAATACTATATGAAAATAGCATTCATTGGACAAAAAGGTTTGCCAGCCAACCAAGGTGGCGTCGAAAAACATGTTGAGGAGTTAAGCACTAAGCTAGCCTCAACTGGTTTTAATATCACTGTTTATTCTCGACCCCATTACACTAAAAGTAACCTTAAGCTATATAAAGGAGTGAGGGTAATAAACTTACCATCAATAAAAACAAAGAATCTTGATGCTATTACTCACACTATCACTTCATCAATTCACGCTTTGTTTCAAAAATATGATGTAATTCATTATCAGGGAGTGGGGCCATCATTAATGTCCTGGATCCCAAAAATATTTTCCCCTAAAACAAAAATTGTAATCACTTTTCATGGTATTGACCGGATTAATGAAAAGTGGAGTGGCTTTGCCAAAATAATGCTCACTATTGGTGAGTGGACCACTTGTAATTTTGCCCACCAGACAATTACCGTTTCCAAAGAACTAAAAAGATATTGTAAGTCAAAATACAATTGCCAAGCTCACTATATTCCTAATGCTGGTTTAATCGACAATACTCCCACAATCCAAAAAACCAAAACTGCTATCTTTAAAAAATATCAATTGGAGCCTAACCAATATTTTCTCACCGTATCGCGCCTAGCTAAAAATAAAGGTTTGGACACCCTAATTAAGGCTTATCAAAAAAGTAAAACTAATAAAAAGTTAGTAATTGCCGGTACTGGATATATGGATGATAACTACGTTGACACTCTAAAAGACCTAGCAAAGAATAATCAAGATATCATTTTTACCGGTCAACTAAGCGGGCAAACTTTAAAAACTATTTTAAAAAACGCCTACTTATTTGTTCAGCCATCTGAGTCAGAGGGGCTATCTATTGCCCTACTTGAAGCAGTTAACAGTTCTGTTCCCGTCTTAATTAGCAATATTCCTGCTAACACTGAGACAATCAAAGACCTTGGCCTAATATTTAAAAATAAAAGTATCAACGACTTACTGGCTAAATTAAAAGTATCAGAAAAAAAACCAATCATGATTAAAAGAAATGCTAAGGCAATCAAAAAAATAGCCGATCAAGAATACAATTGGAATCACATCGCCAAAGAAACTGGTAAACTATACAAATCGAAATAATTTTATAAGTTAAGATAACATCATGAGACACACCTTTCATCTGAGGTGTGTTTTGTGTTATAATATGTATTAATAAACCATCAACTATGATCAACAGACAAGACCTAGAAAAAATCTTGGAAACTAATGATATTATCGACAAGAAGCAAGCTGCAATTTTGTCAAAAGAGTCTCAGGGCAAAGGAAAAAGCCTGGAGTCTCTATTATTTCAAAAGAAGCTAGTCTCCCCCGAAAAGCTTTATCAGTTAGCTGCTAAACATTTTAATCTGCCGTTTATCGACCTAAAAAATAAAACGGTTCGTAAAGATATTTTGTTATCTATTCCAGAGGCTACCGCTCAAACCCACAAAATAATTGCTTTTGATAAAACCGACACCACCCTTAGGGTGGCAACACTTGATGTCGACAACATTGAGTTATTTGATTTCTTGGCAAAAAAGAATCAACTAAAAATTGAAGTATCCTTAACCACCCCCGAAAACATTACCGAAGCCCTAAAGCACTATCATCGTGGACTAAATGCCGAATTTAAGTCCATCAAAAAAACAGATAAGAAAGATAGCGCTAAAAAAGGTCAGAAAAGTCTTAAAAATCTTGCTCAAGACTTGCCAGTAATTCGAATAATAAATACTCTATTAGAATATGCCATTTTAGAAAAGGCATCAGACATTCATATTGAGCCAGCTGAAAAAGAGATTGAGATTCGCTACCGAGTTGATGGCATTTTACAAAAAGTAATGACTCTGCCAAAAACCGTACATGCCGGCATCATTGCTCGAATCAAAATTCTAGCCGACCTTAAACTTGATGAGCATCGAATGCCTCAAGACGGACGGTTTAAAATAAACACCAACGAGACCAAGGTGGCATTTCGAGTTTCCATTATGCCTACTTTTGACGGTGAAAAGGCTGTTTTAAGACTTTTACCAGACAACAATCAGCAACTTACTCTGGAGGAACTTGGCTTCCAGCCCAGTGCCTTGAAAATAGTCAGAAAGAATATTAAAAAACCACATGGAATGATTTTAGTAACTGGACCAACCGGTAGTGGTAAAACTACCACCCTTTACACCGTTTTAAACATTTTAAACAAGCCAGAGGTTAATATCTCCACCATCGAAGACCCAATTGAATACCGCATGCCAGGCATTAATCAAAGTCAGGTTCATCAAAAAATTGGCTTTACATTTGCCGTTGGCTTAAGAGCATTTTTAAGACAAGATCCAGACATTATTATGGTTGGTGAGATTAGAGACCGTGAAACTGCCGAGATTGGTATTAATGCGGCAATGACCGGACATTTAGTACTATCCACACTGCATACCAATGATGCCGTCACTTCTATCCCCCGCCTATTAGACATGAAGATACCACCATTTTTAATCTCCTCAACTCTAAACCTAATTATCGCCCAAAGACTAGTTAGAAAAATATGCAAAGATTGTATGGAAAGCTACCAACCCGACAAAAAAACTATGGAAGATCTCGAGCAACAATTCAATTTAGATAACCTAGAAGCTGCCCTAAAAAAAGGTGGGCATCTATCTGAAGACGATAGTATCAAGTCAACTACCTTCTATCATGGGAAAGGTTGCCCCAGGTGCAGCAACAGTGGCTACAGGGGACGAATCGGCATTTATGAAACACTAGAAATTAACGAGGAGATATCCAAATTAATCACTGGCAAGGCTTCTCTAGATAAACTAGAAATAGCAACTAAAAAATTAGGCATGACTACTATCCTTCAAGATGGGTTTATCAAAGCAAAGGATGGCATTACATCACTTGAAGAAGTACTTCGAGTAACTCGAGAATAACTATGAATAAAATAGATAAATTTCTAATCGGACTACAAAAAATCCCTGCTCGGGACAAAATATTTCTATTACAAAATTTAGGGATAATCATCAAAAGTGGCATGCCGCTAACCGCTGGATTAAAAACTTTAGCTCTACAAACTAAAAACAAAAAGTTAAAAGGAATACTGATTACTACCGAAGCCAGTATTAAACAGGGTAAAACCTTTGGTGAAAGTCTAGAACAGTATAAAAAAGATTTCGGCGAAATGTTTATCAATATGATTAAAGCTGGAGAAATATCCGGTCAACTCGAAGAAGTCTTAGAAGAATTATATGTTCAGACCAAGAAAGACAACGAACTAAGAAGCAAAATCAAGGGAGCAATGATTTATCCGACAGTTATTTTAGTTGCCATGGTTGGTATTGGAATATTTGTAATAATATTTGTTTTGCCCAATGTTACATCAATGTTTGATCAGTTAGATACTGAACTGCCACTAACCACTCGACTCTTGATCTGGGTTAGCAACTTCGCCAAAAAAAATGGCATCTTCATCGGTGCCGGATTCATAGCCCTAATTGCTCTTTTAGCTAGGATATTAAAAACTAAAGGTGGTAAAAAAGCTTTTGATCGAATATTGTTGAGATTACCAATCTTCGGTCCGATCATCAAAAAAATCAATATAGCTAGAACTACCAGAAACCTAAGTTCTTTGATCAAAACCGACATCAATATCGTCCAAACCATTCAAATCACCGCCAACATACTGGGCAATACTATGTATAAAGAGGCCTTAATGCGAGCAGCCCAGGACGTTAAAAAGGGTAAAAAGTTAGGTGAAATATTTGGTATTTATCCTAAACTTTTTCCACCAGTAATCATTCAAATGATTACCATTGGTGAAGAAAGCGGATCCCTAGATGACATCTTAGAAAAGGTAGCTGAGTTTTATGAAGAAGAAATATTTCAAACTATGGAAAGCCTACCAACATTAATTGAGCCGGTTTTAATGATTATTATGGGAATAGCAGTAGGAGGAATTGCCATGGCAATAATGATGCCCATGTACTCGCTCACCCAAACATTTTAATGAAATGATCATAAAAACATTTTTAAAAAAGAACCGACCGACCAACCACCAGCTGGTTGGTTTTACCTTGATAGAAATTACTGTAGTTGTTGCCATCATTGCGGTTATTTCTGCCATTAGCATCCCAATTTACAAACAGCTCAGCCCCAATATTGTTCTAAATGCCACCACCAGAGATATTGCATCAGATTTAAGATACGCTCAACAGCTAGCAGTAACTGAACAAGTTAACTATCAGGTTGTTTTTGACCCTATCTCAAATAGTTACCAGATAAAAAACAGTGAAACCAGTGCCATCTTAAAAGCCGTCGCCCTAGACACCAGGGTAGCCATCTACGCGATCAACGATCTCACCGATAATACCGTTAATTTCAATGTTACTGGCGCTGCTACCGAAAGTGGTACTATACTTTTTAACGGCCAATCTTATCATGTCATCACTATTATTGAAATAAAACCATCTGGTTATGTTAAAGTCATCAAATAACAAAGGATTCACGTTACTAGAAGTGATGATCGCGATGACGATTTTAATTGTCGGTGTTTTAGTATTGGCAAGAATAGCTCCCCTAGCCCTGCAAATTAGTAAAACTGCCTCCCAAAACACCGTTGCTATTAATTTAGCCCAAGCCAAAATAGAGGAGCTGTTTTATTTAGATTATGACAACATTGACATTGGCATAATTGAGACTAAACAAAAGCTATCTGCAGATAGCACTAACCCATTCTATTATTACCAGAGACAAACCGTTGTCGAATATGTTGATGAGGATTTAAATTACTCAGCCTTAGAAACTGGCTTAAAAAAGGCTACTGTTACTGTCTTTTTCAATAGTCCCGTTTTACAGGTTGAAAAAAGTAAAGATGTAATTATTGTAATAGTCAATAAATAATGATTAAGAGTAAAACAAAAAAAAATAACTACGGCATCACACTTTTTAAAACTAAAAAAAGTGAGGCTGGGTTTACGTTAATGGAATTGATTTTTACTATTGCCATTTCTGCCATATTATTACTTAGCGTAATCGGTATCTATATATTTACCCAAAAAACTTACTATAGCACCGACAACAATGCCGAAATAGTTCAAAATGGTCGAGTAATCTTAGATCGAATGATTAGAGAATTACGTCAAACCCCAGATATTGTTACCGAACTTCCAGACGATACTAGTGTTCCAGAATCACTACCAGATGAAATTATCTTTCAAGACGGCCATAACACCATAGAAACTAAATACATCCGCTACTACCTCTCCGGCGAAGATATTTACCGTCAGATTATTGTTTATTACTTTGATACTAATCCAGCTTTTTATCTTTTTTGGCACGAAACAAACCAGGGCGGAGAACCGCCAAGAATATCTATTTTAGAAAACAAACTCGTTGGTGAATATGTTCAAGATATTGAATTTTGGGGTAGCCCACTGATTAACATCAATCTATCACTAGTTAAAAACGATCAAAGAAAAATTATCTACACTGCAGTTTATGGTCGCAGCCTCTAAACAATCTGGCTTTGCTCTAGTTACCACCGTATTAATAGTGTCGACGATGGTATTATTGGTAATTTATGTAATTAGCTTTACCATTACTGAACTTAAAATATCTAATAGCCAAGCCTCAACCGTCCAGGCCTACTATTTAGCAGAGAGTGGAATGGCTGAAGCAATTTGGCGACTAAAAAATGACGAGACTTGGAAAGATGGTTTTGAAAATAATTCCTCATGGGAATACACTTATACCAAAAATTCTGCTCTTTACCCCGATGGGTCGTACGAAATAACTATCACTAATTCAGGATTAGCTCAAGGTGAAATTGTATCAATTGGAAAACTAACTGTTGGCGGATTCACCACCCAAAGGGCAATTAAGACTTCAGTTTATAAGGCAATTGGAGCGACCCCAATTGAAGAAATAGACACTTATGCTGATGGAAATATCGTCTCTAGTACCTCAATTATCAATGTTTATGACGGCGGAATATTTGCCAATGGCAATATTGAAATTAAATCCGGGAGTGTAGTAAATAGTGACGGCAATGTTACCTCAACTGGCAACATCATCCGAAGTTGGGATTCAACTATCAATGCCCCAGCCCTCATTGAAAATGCTGATCCAATTCTTATGCCAGCAATCTCATTTGACGATGAATCAGACCCTAACTCATATATTAATCAGGCTACTGTAATTTATACTGAAAATGAATTTGAGGATTTATTAGACAACGATCACAATCTAGTGTTGCCAGGACCAATCACCTATGTCTCTGGTAATGTTGAGATTTATGGTATTAATAATTTAACCATCAACGGTGCTTTAGTGACAGAAGGCCGCATTGAAATCGGTAAAGTTACATCACTTTGTTGTTATGAAGCAGACTGTGGTTATTCTGATATTGTCATCAATAGAGAGGATAGATTCTCCCCTGCCGGTATCTTGTCTAAAGATCGGATTGATTTTGAAGCATGTCTCAATTCATTTAATGCGACTGGATTGATTTATGCTAATGACAAAATAAATATTTTAAGTATACCGGGAACTTTTGATCTAAATGGTTCAACAGTATCTAGAAAATTAACTATCACTAGTCTTTGGCAAGGAATTAATATCACCAAAGAGAGGGAAGTAGTAGCAAGTACTCTTGGTGAAATGGGTTTTGCTCCAATAATAACGGTTGATCATTGGGAAGAAGAATACTAAAATCATTCTAAAAATCTATGCTATAATTACATTATGTCTATTTTCGATACAACTGAAACTGCTTTTGGTTTGGATATCTCTGATCGTAGCTTGCGTTTAATCCAGCTAAGCAAAAAAAGGGTTCGCAGTACGGTTCAACTGCACAACCTAGTTAAATTACCGAAAGATTGCATTAGCTCTGGTGAAATTCTTAACCCAGACGTTTTTTTGACTGCCTTAAAAAAATTAATCAAAACCAAACGGGGCAAAGGACAGCTAAGTCGTGAGGCAGTAGTCGCTTTACCAGAAAGCCGTACCTTTTTGAAAATGATAGAAATACCATCATGTAATGAATCGGAGATAGAAAATAAAATTAAAAATATAATTCCAAAGCATGTTCCTCTAGATGTCGCTGATACTAGAATGGATTGGCAAATCATTAATGAGAGCGCAGATTCAATCAAGTTATTAGTTGGGGCTGTTTCCAAAAAAATTGCCGACAACTATACTGAAATATTACTGAAAGCAAAATTAATGCCCGTAGTATTGGAAGTAGAACCGGTAGCAATTCTTCGAACCATTAATCCGGTCCGAGCCACTAAAGATGTTTCGATGGTTATTGATTTCGGAGCCAGCCGCACTGGTTTGTTTATAGCCAAAAACGACAGTATCCTGTTTACTGCCAGTCTACCAATATCTGGTCAGAAAATTACTGAATCAATTGCTAAGCAGCTAGATATGACCATTAATAAAGCTGAGGCTGCAAAAATAGTTTGTGGCTTAGACAAAGAAAAGTGTCATGGGGCATTACTTGAAATATTTGGTGACACCATCCTAGAGTTGGCTAAGCACATCGATGACGCAATAAAGTATTACAATAAAAACTTCGGCTCTAAGCACAAAGTGCAAAAGATAATTATTTGTGGTGGCGGAGCTAATTTTATCAATATTGAAAAAGTCTTGAGTCAAAAACTAAACATGCCGGTAACAATTAGTAACCCCTGGGAAAACATTATTAACCCAGATCCAGAATTCTTTACCAAGGAGAGATCCCAATCTTATGTTACTGCCATGGGACTAGCGATTAGAGGGTTAGATGCCAAAAATCTACTATGATTATTTTAAATTTACTCTCGCCCAAACATAAGCGAGAACTCCAACTAGAAAGAATCTTTATCACCATCAAGGAATTGTCAATGTTGATTCTACTTTTTGTGTCAATTACTGGTATCTTCTTGGTAGGCTCTAGATATTTTCTCGAGCAACAATTAGCCAATCTGGTCATTAAAAATCAAGATCAATTAAGGGCTCATGAGGAAATTAGTGGGCGGGTTATACTGGTAAATAAAAAGATTAGCTATATAGAAAGTATTCAAGATGACTTTAAAAAATGGTCGATATTCTTACTAGATACGTCTGATCTCATCAACGATGGAATCCATCTGAACCTACTAAGAATATATAACACCGAACAAACTTTAAATATTAAGGGAATAGCAGATACTCGTGAAGCATTAACCGCCTTCAAAAATGAACTAGAAGAATCCGACTATTTTAATGAGGTTCATCTCCCATTAAATAACCTCTTGGCTCGTGAAAATAATGCTTTTGACATCAGGGCGGAAATAAACTCAAATAAAAAATTCTAATGTATAAGAAAAGTAGAAAAAAACAAGGCATTATAATCATCACTACCGTCGTAGTACTACTGATTGTAGTTGCCGTAATTATTTATCCAACCGTTAACAATATTATTAAGATGAATCGACAAATAGTTTTTGAGAGAATGAATCTAGAGCTTAAGCTGGCTGCGGGATTAAATATCACTAAAACAAAAGCTGAACTGACTAAAATAGATCAATACGCAGATGATATTGACTCAATCCTAATTGAAACAGGACAAGAAATAGAATTTGTTCAACTATTAGAAAACCTAGCAATACAAAACGGCATACATTTTGATATTCAATCCGACTTTATTGGAGTAGGATCGAATAAGCTTTATACTAAAATACCACTCAACCTAATAATCACCGGTAATTATACCAACATCGTTAAATATATCTCAGACTTAGAATCATTACCAAATTATCTAAATATTGAAATGCTTACCGCCATAAAAGCCCCAAACGCAACTGAAGGCATTAGAGTGCAAATCAACGGCCATACTTACATAAAATTAGCTAAAGCCGGTAACGACGAATAACTATATGATCAAGCCAACAAACGAACAAATAAATAAAGGAATATTCAAGGTTTTGAAATATTCATACTCATTAACAATTGTCATAATTGTCGTTGTTCTATTTACTTTGGGCAACTTTTTATACAACAACGTTTATCAAACCCTAAGTTATGCCAAAGCCGTTACTGACCTAAAAAAACAAGTATCATCTGAATACCCTGAGGTTGATAGATTTAATACTATTATTAAAAACATCGAAATAAAAACAACCCCTAATACTAAGGGATTGGCTAATTTGCAAAATCCTTTTGAATAACTACTTCAAGGGAGAAATACTTCGTAATCTTTTTATAATGCCAGGTAGCAATCTGGCTATTTTTGTTATTTCAGCTTTAGTGGTGAATCTTCCCAAAGTAATTCTAATACTTCCATGAGCCAACTCTGGACTAATACCCATTGCAGTCAACGTAGTAGATGGTTCTAAGGACCCAGAGGAACAAGCCGAACCAGTTGAAACAGCAATCCCAGCCTCAGATAACATCAATAAAACACTTTCTCCTTCCACGCCTTTAAAAATAAAGCTAGCATTGCTTGGGACTTTTTTAGTGATATCACCGGTTATTTGAGCGCCTTCAATATTCTTCAAGATATTACAAACTAAATAATCTCTCAATAATTTAATCCTTTTATTCTCTTTTCTTAATTTTACTTTGTCGGTTAAGAGATCGACCGCAACGCCAAGACCTACAATGCCTGGAGTATTAAAGGTTCCGCTTCTTACTCCGTCCTGTTGATGACCGCCGAACATTAATGGCTCTAAAGTGACGCCATCTCGTACATAGATTACTCCAATCCCCTTGGGGCCGTATATTTTATGACCTGACAAAGACAATAGGTCGGCATTTAACTTTAGAACATCACAATTACAATAAGCCGGAGCTTGAGTAGCGTCTGTATGAAAATAAATCTTTTGTCTTCTTGTCTTATTAATATTTTTAATACGCTGACCTATTTGAGAAAGCGGAAATATTGTCCCCACCTCATTATTTACATACATCAACGATATTAAAACCGTATTAGACTTAATCGCCTTAAATAATTCTTTAACATTAACAATGCCACTTTTATTTACTGGAATATAGGTAACCTCTACCCCTTCAAGCTCGGCCTGACGACAAGACTCTAAAATAGCATCATGTTCAATCACTGAAGTAATAATATGAAGCTTTTTCTTTGGCTTGGCCTTCTGAATGGCCCGAGTAAGGCCCAAAATGGCCATATTATCACTTTCAGTAGAGCCAGAGGTAAAGTAAACCTCTTTTTTATCACAATTTAAAAAACGGGCTATTTTGGCCTGAGCCCGGTCAACTGCCACCCGACTATCTAGTCCCAACTGATGCAAAGATGATGCATTTCCATATTGGTCTTCAAGATAGGGCTGCATATCCTTGAGCACTTTTGGGTCAATTTTGGTTGTAGCTGAATTATCTAAATAAATCATTATTACTATTGATAGTTTATACGCCAATCACTTGTTTTACTTCAGGTGCCGCCTCCATTACCGCTTTACCGACCCCCTCTTCTAAGGTGACTTGGGACATTGGGCAACCAACACACGCCCCTTTAAGCCTTACCCTCAGGTCACCACTCTGCCCGTCGAATTCGACGAATTCAACATCCCCACCATCCATTTGGAGACTGGGCCTAATGCCATCTAATGCTTTTTTAATGTTTTCAATTACTGAACTTTCTTTTTTTTCCATTTAAATAGTTATGTTTAAGTTTGGGGTTGCGTTGCAACCACAGCTACTAAACACCATTCGATCAGCAAACTCAGATCTCTTACCCGCGTTCCATTGATCAATTGGACGAATGTAGCCCACTACTCGAGAGTACACCTCACAGGCTTGTCTCTCTACAATTTTATCACCTTCCATAGTTTTAAAATTATTTATTATTTACTTTTTGCCCATATAATCATCAATTGCCTTTCTCAACCCCTGATGGGCTAGAATTGAACAATGAATCTTTGCATCCGGCAGTCCACCTAATTCTTTTACAATATCATCTTTGTCTATCTTTTTAGCACTTTTCAAATCTTTTCCCTTGGCTAGTTCAGTTAAAATAGATGATGTGGCAATTGCCGCTCCACAGCCCAATGTTTCGAATTTTATATCATCAATCACCTCTTTGCCCTTTTTATCCTCACCCACCTTGATGTATATCTTCATTATATCACCACAGACAGGATTGCCAACCTCTCCCACTCCGCTAGCGTTTTTGATTACTCCCTGGTTACGAGGACTTTTAAAATGCTCTAATACTTTATCTGTATACATTTGAAAATTAAATTAAATCATTTAGAGTGAACTTTCTTAAAGTTCCAACTGTTTTGGCTTGCACCTCTTGCCATATCTTTCTAGTCAAACACTTACCAGGCACACAAGTAGAGATTCGTCCTCCACCAGAATTACATTGAAAAATTGCGAGTGCTCCTTCAAGTGCCTCTACGATATCAAACATTGAAATCTGCTTAGGGGTCCGAGCTAACTTATAGCCCCCATTGGCTCCCCTGACACTAACAATTAAATCATCTGCCTTTAACTTAGCAAAAAGATGTTCCAAATAAGATTGAGAAATATGTTCTTTCTTGGAAATTTCAGATAGTGACAACGGCTCGCTATCCTTACTCTTTGCCAAGGCTACCATTGCTCTAAGGCCATATTCAGTTTTGGTGGTAAATAACATATTATTCTGTAATCCCTAGTAAGTTACTTGGTATTTGAATAATAACAATTTAAAAAAGGCTTGTCAAGCCCCTTAAAAGTTATGGCCAAAACTAATTACTAATCACAATCATCACCTTCTCCCCCATCGCCATCTCGTCCTCAGTCATGCCGTCACGAGCCAGGGTATGATCCCAATCATGAATACTATCGATAATCGTCTGGTATTTATATTTAAACCCATCCCCTTTGGTGTTAGTGCCAACATCATTAGTGATAAAACTCCTACTATCATAACCACGAATCACTAGCATATGGTAGATTGGCCCATCACCACTGAAGTATGGATTGCCAAGCATTCGACCAGCAGTTGGAATAATTATTGAATTGCCCTGAAATAGCTCGTACTTGATTCGACCGATTGTCACATCATATTCTAATCTAGCCTCTAAACCAAAATATTCTAACAAAATATCTCTTACCTCCCGAACATTAACATCAATTGAATAATCATTTTCTTCCTCCCAATCAACCAGGGCCAATAGCTCACTATTTACATCTTCAGCATTTAAACTACCGCCGTTAAAATATCTAGATACTGAAATCATCGATGCCTCTTCACACGCCTCCTGATATGGCATCCCCCAATCCCTAAGTGGAGCCTGAGAAACAAAGGGAACTTTTAAATTAACACTTATCGGTATTTCTATCTTAACAGCCTCCGGTTCACTTTCTAAGGCTTCAACATTAGAGGGATCATTAACTTTCACAGGAATAGAATCCTCTATAATATTTACTGAATCACCACTGATTGTAATATATTCTGTTTGACTACCACAACCAGTCAAAAGAAAAATAAAAAATAAAATTGTAAGTATCTTTTTTAACATGGATTATTTTTACTCTCTTGATTGGTTACCTGATGATCAATACTTTGACCAATAATCTGAATTGTTCCGCCGACAACATTTAAAGTACAACACTGACCATCGATAAACTTAAATTCATAGTTGCCGCCAGCCACCTCAGTTAAGTTAATACCGTTAATTTGTTTTATCTTACTGTATACATCAAAATCTGCTGGTAAACTATATTGTTGCCTTAGAAACTTCACTAAGCCAAGATTTTTACTAATCATACTAGCAATCGCCACAGCTGGTACTGGACCAGGAATGCCGTAGCAAGTTCCCGGATTATATCTATCCACTAAAAATAATTTAACTTGTAGCTCTTGAGTAATTACAAAACTATCACTTGAATCACCAAAGCTGTTAATCGAAACTGGTTTTTTAACGGTTAATGCGTCGGGATAGAACTTTTTTGTCATACTATCGTCTGGAATATTAACTTCTGTGCTGACAGTATTATCAGCCCCTGGCACAACAATATCTTCTACTTCTGAGGTGCCAAAACAACCTGTCATCAAAAATACCAACAAAATTAACAGAATAATATTCTTTTTCATTGTGTCGTCTTAATATTTATAACTAAATTATAACAAAAAAACACCCTAAATAATAGGTCTTGACTTAATTAAAATAATAGGTTAGAATACTAGGGTTATTAAAGAATAATTTGCCCCTATGGCACATACAAAGGCCGGTGGTAGTACAAGATTAGGACGAGATTCAAATGCCCAAAGATTAGGCGTTAAGCTTTATGGTGGTCAAACTACTAAAGATGGATCCATTATAGTGCGCCAACGAGGAACTAAATTCCGTTCTGGTAAGAATACTAAACTTGCTAAAGATGACTCAATCTTTGCAACTAAAGTGGGTGTTGTAAGATTCACCAAAAAGAAAGTTACCAAATTCAACGGCAAACTAGAAAATACTCAGATTATTACCGTAGAATAAAACAACTATATAAAAAAATAAACGCCTCATTCAGTGAGGCGTTTATTTTTTATACACTACTTTAATATCTCTATCGCTTTATCTAACTGTGGATCTAAATTAGCATTATAGTCTTCTTCTGTTAATTCGATCTCTATATCGGGAGTAATTCCCCCATCCTCAATTGATCCACCCTTTGGCGTAAACCACTTAGCAATAGTTAACTTAATCGACGAACCATCCCGCAAATTATATAAACTTTGAACCGACCCCTTACCAAATGAATTTTCACCAACGATTGTTGCCTCTTCCCAGTCCTTCAACGCTCCGGCTACAATTTCAGACCCTGAGGCGGTTCCCGAATTAATCAAAACTACAGTTTCATAACTATCTAGTCGTGGTGGCCGATTAGCACTGTGTTCAACTATTTCGCCACTACGAAGCTGTTCACTAACTACCACCTTACCATTAACCCACTCACTAGCCATTGTAATCGCCGACTGTAAATATCCGCCAGGATTACTTCTAAGATCAAGAACTATTCCGTTAATATCTCGCTGCATCAAATCGATAATTGCTGATTGAAATAATGGCACCGTATCGTCATTAAACTGCCTTACTTTAATATGTACCAATCCATCATCTAAATATTCCCAAGTCAAGCTATCAACATTAATTGATCCCCGAATTACTTCAAAAACCGTTGGCTCAGCAAAACCGTCTCGATAAATTGTTAAGTTAACCACACTATCTTTTTCTCCTCGAATCAAACTTACCGCCTTATTGAGTGAGATACCAGCAGTATCATAATCATCAATCATTAAAATTAAATCAGCCGGCTTTAGACCAGATCTTTCAGCTGGAGTGCCAGGTAATGGTGTAATTACTGTTAGCCGGTTATTTTTAATACCAATTTCAGCACCAATACCTTCAAAGTGACCATCTAGATCATCATGAAACTCTTCTGACCCCTGGGGAGTCAAAAAAACCGAATAAGGATCACCTAAAGAGGCAACCATGCCAGCCAAAGAACCATAGAACATTTGAGTCTCTGGGACATCAGCCTCATAATATCTGCCCCGAACTAAACTCCAAGCTTCCCAAAATAACTTAAAATCAACATCCTTGGTCAAATATTCTGGCACCGCATCGATATTATTAACCTCTCCGGTAACATCCGTAGAATCATCAGTCTGCTGGATTGTATCAACATCGATCCCCCGAATTACATCCTGACCAACAAAAAGATATCGCGAGTTACCGATAAACCAACCAAGAATAAAAATCAGCACAAACAGAACTATTGCTGATCTAATTGAAATATTGACTGGTATCTTCTTATTCATGAATATTTTTTTATGATTGTCTCATTATAACATAAAAATAACTAACAAAAAAATCTCATTACAAGATGACATAATATAATTAAACTGTCAAGTGCAAAATTTTAAAAAATATGTAATAATATAGCAAGATGGTTATAAAACCATTTTTTAATTAAATCAATAACAAAACAATGGCTCAATATATAATTGAAGGAGAACAAGAATTGTCTGGTGAAATTAAAGTAGCTGGAGCAAAGAACGCTGCCCTAAAGATATTAGCGGCCGCAATTTTATTAGACGATAAATGTACAATTACCAATGTTCCCCAAATTGAAGACATCAATCGCATGATTGAGTTACTCCAAGATCTTGGTGCTAATGTAAGTTTTAGCGGCTCCACAATTGAAATTGACACTAAGGAAATTAACAAAACAACTCTAGACACCGATTTGACCCATCGACTAAGATCATCAATTATGTTAGCGGGGCCACTACTAGCACGTTTTGGTAAAATAACTATGGTTCATCCCGGTGGATGTATTATTGGGCAAAGACCAATTGATTTTTATATCTCTGGTTTTACGGCCCTGGGTGCAAAATTAAAAGACGAAAAAGAATCATATTCATTCAAGACAGATAAATTAATCGGTACAAAAATAATTCTACCAAGAATATCTGTAACAGTTACTGAGAGCTTAATGATGGCCGCCTGTAAAGCACAGGGAACAACAACTATCATTAATGCCGCAATGGAACCAGAAATTAAAGCTTTGGCTAACTTTTTAAATAGCTGTGGCGCTAAAATAACTGGTGCCGGCACGCCGGAAATGACCATCGAGGGAGTCGAGTCGCTAACTGGTGGAACATACAACATTATCCCGGACAGACTCGAAACAGGTTCATTTGTAGTTATGGGGCTAATTACTGGTAGCGAAATAAAAATCACCAATTGTAACCCCAACCATCTACAAACAGAACTTTTAATGTTAGAAAAAGCTGGAGCTAAGTTAGAAATTGGCAAAGATTATATTATTACTAAAAAAAGTAAAATCAAAGCCACCTCTATAACCACCCACGAGTACCCCGGGTTTGCTACTGATCTTCAGCCCCTATTTACTGTCTTAATGACTCAAGCTGAAGGACAGACCCTAATCCACGAAGCAGTTTATGAGGGCCGACTTTTCTATACAGATAAGCTCAATATAATGGGTGCCAATATCACTATGTGTGACCCCCACAGAGTAATTGTTAACGGTCCAACAAGGCTATATGGCAGAACTCTAGAAGGTCCAGACTTACGGGCAGGTATGGCTCTTGTTTTAGCGGGATTAGTCGCTGAAGGTCAAACAATTATTGGCAACGTTTACCAAATTGAACGTGGCTATGAAAATCTGACTGAACGACTAACCAAGCTTGGAGTAAAAATAACCCGACAAGACTAAGATGAATCTATTATATCGTCGCCTAACCTATTCCTTCTTTATAATTGTATTTTTGGTATTGACTCCCCTAATTATTTTATACACCCAAGGATACCGTTATAGTTTCGATCACAAGGTTGTTCAAAAAACAGGTATTCTAATTGTCAGCTCTGACCCAAAAAACGCTGACATTTTTTTAAATGATAAAAAATATGAAGACAAAAACACACCAGCAAAGATAAAAAATCTCCTACCAGGCGATTATGAAATAAAATTAGCCAAGGAAGGATATCATTCGTGGCAAAAACAATTACCAATATACGAAAACTCCACCACTTTTGCCGAAAAGGTGCTACTGTGGAAGAAAGAACAGCCAGCCATTATTGCAAGTGACCTACCGGAGACATATCAAACATCACCAAACAATACCAAGCTAGCAATGATCAACTTAGACCAATCTGTTGCTACCTTAAATTTAAATGAAAATATTATCACTATTGGTCCCGACTTGAGCAAATATGACAGCCTAGATATTTTAAACTGGTCAAATACAAGCAAAAAGATTATTGTTCAAGGCAAAACAAGCCAGGCAGATAAACCAACATACTTAATTATAAATTTAGAAAATCTTAAAAATAAAACTACCATCCTAAATAGTAGTTATTTACCAAATAACCCAGTTACCATTAAATGGGATCTAACAAGTGACAATACTATCTATAGCAGTAATGATCAAGGAATTTGGCAAACCAATATTTTTGAAAAAGAAAAATCATTAATTTTTGAAACAACTGAAGTACAGGACTTTTTAATCTCTGCGGGTGAGCTATATTATATTAAAAACAAACAACTTTTTTATAAAAACCTAAAACAAGACAGAGGGTCAGAAGTTTTACAAAAACTGGGCAGTAATAGCTTTATATTCTTAACGCCCGCGGGCGACAAACTCTTTATGTTAAATAAAGAACATAAAGAATTGTTGATTATTGACCCAAACAATTCAACCCCTAAGCTTTCCATACCGGCTAATGATATAGCCTGGCTCAATTCAGAAACTCTCTTAGCCTACAATGAGTGGGAATTATGGATCTATAATATTAACAACAACGAGCCAGAATTAATCACCAGAATGGGCAAGCCAATTAGTAAAGCTATCTGGCATCCACGAGGCCAACACATTATCTTCGTTAGTGACGCAAAACTAAAAATCATCGAATTAGACAACCGAGAACTAAGAACTACAATTGCCCTGACTGATATAGAGGATATCAATAGCTTAAATATCAATAATTCTGGGTCACGAATCTATTTTTCAGGAAAAACGACTGAAGAAACCGGGTTTTTCGCCTTAGATATTAGATAAGCTTGACATAAATACAATCAATAGTTAAACTAAAATAGTCTTTTGGTGTTGTAAAATCAGGTGTGCTAAAAGTGGAGAAGACCAGTGGCCAAAGAGACTAGTGTGACATGTCCAGGATGCGGCAATCAAACAGCCAGCGCAAGATCTCTCAGGAAACACCCACGCAAGCAATGCAAAAAGTGCAATGCATTCTTCCTTGACCAAAACACTGAATAAGGCGCCGACCACCATGATCGGACATTGATACAATACCGCCGGGGCTACTTAGCCCCGGCGCTTCTTTTTGTCTATTAATACAATGTGGAGTATAATATAAACAAGACAATAACTTAAAATACATGGAACAAAAAACAATTGAACTTTTTTTTCAAGAGTATCATGTTACTAATCCAGACCAAAAAGCAAAGCTTTTGCTTCTTTTAACTGACACTATTTATGAATACAACATGGGTGTGGTCAAACTAGAACAAGAAAAAGACGCTTTTAAGAAAAAACAAATTGAAACAGATCTTCAAGAGACTGAAGATAAAATTAAGGACATAATAAACGACACTCTAGAAAAAAAGTAATGAGATTATTATAAAGTCATGGCGATAAATTATAAACCAACGGTTTTAATAATTCTAGACGGATTTGGCATTGCCCCCGCTAGCCAATCCAATGCCGTATCATCGGCAAAACAACCATTCTTTGAAAGTCTAACTAAGGACTATCCGATGGTTCTGCTTCAAGCGTCCAGTGAGGCTGTGGGCTTACCGTGGGGTGAAGTTGGGAACTCAGAGGTGGGGCACTTGAATATTGGCTCAGGAATTTTACAATACCAAAGTCTACCTCGAATTAATAAGTCCATTTCTACCGGGCAGTTTTTTAAGTTGCCAACATTAAAAAAAATAGCAGAAAATATAAAGAGTGGAGATAATAAACTCCATATCATGGGACTAATTGGCAATGGTGGTATCCACAGCTCTCAAGATCATCTAGAGGCCCTAATAAACTTTGCCAAAGGAGAAAAATTAAAGAAAAAAGTGTTCTTACACTTATTCGTTGATGGTCGTGACACTGCCAAGGATATAGGAAGGGAATTCATGAAAGACACTCTTAAACTTTGCAAAAAGACTCGGATTGGCGAAGTAGCCTCAGTTGGCGGACGATTCTATGGCATGGACCGAAACAATAACTGGGATAGAATTGAAAAGGCATATCAATCCATCGTTAATGGAAAAAGTAATAAAACATTCAAGGATCCTCTCAGGGCCATTGAAGAATCATATAAAGCAAAGATTTATGATGAGGAAATGGTGCCCGTTACTATTGTTGACAAGGGCGATAGGCCCGTAGCAACTATCGAGGATGGAGACACTGTAATCTTTTTTAACTTCCGTGCCGATCGAGCTAGACAAATTACTGAAACATTAGTTAATCCAAAATTTGATAAGTTCGAATCCAAAAAGTTCAAGAAGTTAAATGTAGTTACCTTCACTGAATACCAAAAGGATCTAAAGGTAGACGTTTTATTTGCCCCCGAATTAATCAAAAATCCAATTGCTAAAATATTTAGTGATTATGATATCAACCAGCTCCATGCCGCTGAAACAGAAAAATACGCCCATGTTACCTTCTTCTTAAATGGTATGAAGGAAGATCCGTTTAATGGCGAAGAAAGGGTTTTAGTCCCCTCACCTGGAGTTAACTCCTATGACCAAAAACCAGAAATGTCAGCCGATAAATTAACTGACGAAGTCCTAAAGGCGCTAAAAAAAGAAAAGTTTGGCTTTATAGTCATTAATTTTGCTAATCCAGATATGGTTGGCCACTCTGGCAACTACAAGGCCACTGTTAAGGCTGTTGAAGCCGTTGATAACTGTCTAAAAAGATTAGTTCCCGAGATTGCCAAGGCTGGTGGAATTTCTTTCATAGTATCAGACCATGGCAATGCTGAGGAAATGATTAACCCCGGTACTGGTGCAATAGACAAAGAACATAATATGTATCCAGTGCCATTTTTAGCAGTTTCCAATAAACTGGTCGGCAAACCAAACCCTAATATTATCGATGGCAATATATCCCTCTTAACTCCGGCTGGTATTCTGTCTGATGTTGCTCCAACAATCCTAAAAACCATTGGCCTAGAAAAGCCAATAGAAATGACGGGGACTAATTTGTTTTAGAAAATAAGCTAAACAAAAAATACTTACTTTTATAAGTATTTTTTATTTTCCCAATATTTATCCTCTTTTACTATTCCAAACCTTAACGAAGAATCCAAAATTATCCGCAATCTTATCAATCGCTTGTCGCTTAGTAAACTTTCCAGACACATAATCCTTCAAAGATTGAAGAAATATTGTTCGACCAATGGCAAAGCCAATTACCTTCTTACAAGAAGTTGCGTCAATTAGCCATTGTTTTACTTGTTGTTTATTTCCTCCCCTTCCTAACATAATCATTCTCTCATCCTCACCGATTACTTTACATATTTTATTCCACCCAGATTTACTAAACCATTCTAACTTCCAAATTTCAACTTTAATATTTTCTCGAAGTTCATAAATTGCCTTAATACTCTTCTCTAGTCGCAACTTTTTGTCGTAAGCTTCTTGACTGCCAGCTTTTTTCAAATCATTATCAGTAGCCGGTACCAAAAGTTCAAGCATTACTGAATAATTATTTTTCCGACAAAATTTATCTAATTTTCTTATTTTTTCTAGTTGTTTACGATTAACACTTTTATTACTAGGGTTGTACCTGATTAACACCTTAACGTAGTCAGGGTTTACCTTTTTGATATGCTGACCAAATTTATCACCATATTCAAAAATAAGTTCTGAGTGTCCGCTAGCTTCTACTGGCACCGCTACTACTACGCCGAGCCGCTTAGCCTTCTTAATCACCTTTGACCCAAACTCTTCATCAAATAAAACACCAAATTCTTCTAAAGAAGAGTGTTGTTTTACTGTCTTGATTTCTCCCCGATAAACCATGTCTCGAAAAACCATCATCTTCCTTTTCTGAGAGCCAGTCAATTTACCAGTCACTCCCAAAAGATCCCTAGCTAAGGAACTACGATGATCAGAAGGTAAAATTAGAAGTTTTTGTCTCATGTAGTATATTATAACAAAAATATGAATAATTGTCCCGATTAAAACAATTATCAACAATACCAATATTATCATTGACAATATCATTAAAATATGCTACAATGTAGTGTTATTAAATAAATATGCCCATTTGGGCACTAAAAAATAGTATTTTATCTAATTTTAGACAAAAATATAATATGAAATTTTCTACAAAAATAACCATTTTAATCATTTTAACCATTTCTTTGGTTTCTTTACTGTCTGCAAATATAACGGTAGAGGCAAATACTCCCCTACTTATAAAAACAGCAGATAGCCCCACTGTTTACTTTGTTAGCGCAAGATTAAACGCTAAAAAGGTTATTTTAAATAGTGAAACATTTCACTCATACAATAATAATTGGTCATGGGTACAAACAGTTAGTCAGGCTACTTTAGATAGCTACCCAGACATTACAGCAATAAAAACATCAGATAGTTCTGCTGTTTATCAGATTAATGGCAACACAAAGAGAATAATTACTTCCAGTGAGGTATTCAAATCATTTGGTTACGACTGGAATGATATCTTTATCGTTAACAATACCGATTTAGATAGTTATGAAACTAGTGAACCCCTAACCGAATCTAGCATTAATGCAACTTCAGTTGACCTATCTAATGGTCGGGCTGAGGCTGAAACAACTGTAGATCAGCTAGCAATTACTTTTAAGCCGGTAAGTTATATGAACTCAGTAGTTTTAACTAACACTTGGCATGAATTTGCTGAAATCAAATTACAATCTCTAAATGGTAACTCAGCGATTATCAACGGGTTAACTTTGACTTATACTGGTTTCAATGGTGGTAAACAAGATATTGATCATATCTATTTAACTGACGGTCAAGATCGTCCACTTAAATACGTCGTTAATGTCCACTCCCAAATTATTACATTTAGCTTATACCAAAATCCAATTCTAGTACCAGCTTATGAAAGTAAGGTGATTAAGGTTCATGGTATGGCCAAAAGACCAGAAACATTGCTTGGCTTCTCAATTAACAGTAAAGAAGCAATTGAAACTGCAGCCAACATTGCTGGAACATTTCCGATTAATGGTACCAAGTACCGCGTAATTGATGGTGCTAGCTTTATTGGTCAAGTTGAAATGAGTGATAATCCAATATCTGATTCAATTAGAAAGATTTTAGTTAATTCAACCAACCAATCTATTCTTAGTTTTAATCTTACTGAAACTAGTGGCGAGCACGATAGTGTGATAAAGAGTATTACTCTAACAAAAAGCGGCAAACTAGCCGATAGACACATTACCAATATTGATTTGGTAAGTGACACTGGTACAGTTTTAGCTACCGCTGAATCTGCCAGAAATAACAAAGTGCTCATTAACCTAAAGAGACCATATACCTTAAAGGCTGGCGAAACAACTACTTTTTTAGTTCGAGCCGACTTTATTGGCGGAATTGATAAAAGTGCTAAGTTTACATTAGATAGTAACTTAGATATTTTTATTGAAAGTGCTGAACATGGTTATAGAATATTACCAATCAGTGAAGTAACAATTGGTAAAGGCAATAACTCTGCTTATGGCAAGGTTGAGATTATTGATACTGATGCTAATATCTATATTAACAACAATCTATCAGATAGGGATTTTCCAGCTGGTACTGATGAAGCAGTAATCGGTAACTTTACTATTAAAGCCAATGGCTCTAACTTTGATCTTAATGGTTTTGACATAAGAATTTTATCTGAAAATGGTCGAGCCCTAAATGCCAATGTATTATTCAAGCACGGTAATACCATCTTAAATAGTTATCCTGCTCGTGATTTAAACAACAATTTTCATAGTATTTCTTTTGAACATGATGTTGAAATCAGAAACGGCAAGAAATATACTTTTGAAATTATTGGTGATATCAGTGACAAAACAACTAATTTAGATTCATATAAGGTAGAATTAAAGAACTTTGATATTAAATCGGTCAACAACAGACGATTTGGCGAAGACTGGTATATTACTGGTCCAAGAATTGGTGTATTAGTTAGTGAAATTGGAATTAGCTTAAACGATAAATACGCCGACCGATTAATGGTACCAACCAATACTGATAAGAAACAATTAATTGGTAGTTTTAAACTACAAATTGGTCAAGCAGAAAATGTACACATCAATGGAATATCAATTAGTGATGCGATTTCTGAAAAGATTTCAACCATCTATGGTTATGAAAATATCTATATAGCAATGAACCGAAGAGTTATTGATGCAATTGAAAATCCGATTTCTTCTCCTCACATCTTTACCTTCCCGACTAGAAAGCTATCTAAGGGCAAAAGCTATTCTTTAGACTTTTATGCTGATATCAACCCAGAGGCAGATGGACGAGTAATTCAGATTCAAATTGATAACATCTTCATGGTGGGAGCTGAGTCTCATGCTAGACCAAAGATTACTGGCCAAGATACTCTTGGTCAAACAATTGATATTATTACTTCAAAAATGGTTATCGAACCAGTTGCCACTGAATATTCAGAAGATATTAAGCTTAAAGATGGTGAAATAATTCTAGGAACATTTAATATTTCTAATCAGTCAGCCGAACGAGTTAACATTAAAGAACTATATCTTTATGAAGCTCCTGGATCTGATTCGTTATCATATGACAATGGCTATAGTAAATTAAGGCTAGTCAATGAAAATGGTAAACGAGCTGGCAGACAGGTAAGTAAACCAACCGTTGGTGGTAACAAATTAGGCAACTTTAAGCTTGATCCAGGTGAAAGCATGACCCTAAGTGTGGTAGTAAAGGTTGGTGAAAATGTCGCCACTGACACCATTAATCTAATGGTTCAAGACATTAAGGCTTATGGTTATACCTCTAAACAATATATTGAGATTGTAAACTCTAATGCAACCTTAGGTGAAATTTACTTAAACAACCTAGACTAATAGGTTAAAATCACAAATAAAATAAACGCCTCACTAAGTGAGGCGTTTATTTTATTTGTGATTAAGGTCTAAGTATTGCTATTGATTAACCCGATAATCTTATCACAATACTCATCCAACTTCTTTCTTTTATAAATCATCAAGTATGACGGGTGATCTATTGATACAATGGACGTCTTCTTATATTGCTGTAATATATATCTCTCCCTTTCAATACCAAATTGACCATATACAAACTCAGAAACTAACCCCCCAAGAAAAAATACTATCTTAGGATTAACGGTCCTAATCTCATCTAATAGATTGTCAAAACATTTTAGATATTCATCATTTGATGGGTATCTAATCTTATTTTGATCATTAAGCGGTAAACACTTTACCAAGTTTGTTTTATAAAAAGAAACATTTGGCAATTGATCTTCAATAGATTTAATAAACTTCCCAGAATTAGTACGTACGTCAAGTGGCTCAAATTCTAAATCATTTTTATTTTTTTGAGCTGAGATTCCCACCCACATAACATCGCTCTTAGCCCGCTTTGATAATATTGGGGGTTGGTTCTTATACAGCTCGCACCGCTTGCAAGGGCTATTATTATTTGGATTTATATTACCCATCTACTATATTTTAATCTTCTGGCCCATTAAGGTCTCGGATATTAATTCCCCTCTTTTGATTCTCTGATTCTAAACCAGTTAAAATAGACCTACCATGGTCTTCAGCCACTTTAACATCTTCAAATGTCTCCTTATCGATGAAATAAACCTGAACCCCATTTTCTAACATGGCTTTTAGTGCCGAATCATACTCCTCTGTGTCTTCGATAGCAACAGCGTCACTAGATGTCCACTCATTATCTCCCATCCCCTTATCTAAATCAAAATCAAACCCTTCGCTGGAGAAAGAATATATCGCTCCGCCACTATCATCTTCTAAAAACCTCTTCTGATCGCTAATAACAATATAGGGCACGCCATTAAATTTACCCCAATAAGTCCAACTATCGCCATGTTCAAAAAGACAGATTGAAGCTAGTGCAATATCTGGGGTAGCAAATACAACCGCCCCCTCACCCTTGTCACGCACACTCTCTTGTCTTGGCCTTAATTGCTTTATTTCTCTAATCACCGAACCATGATATAGGGTTTCAGGCCTGTCTTCATTTATCTCTACGCCTTGTTCAAGTTTATTCATATAATTATAATATCTCACTCTTTTTACTATCATCATCTTCCGGTAAAATATATACATCTCGATAATGATCATCTTGACCCACTAACTTCCCTTCACCCTTGATTACTCGTTCTAATTCCTGACACGACCTGCAACCACCCTCACCACTTGGACAATCAAATTTCTTGAGTTGACGGGCAAGCTTGATTCTCTTGGCAATAGCTAAAACCTTTTCTTCTGATTTCTTCAGATCTGGTAATATTTTTTCCTTGGGTATTGTATCATTTTCAATATACCAGTAACTCGCCTTAGCCACCTTCCGTTCCTGACAATTAGTAGTCAAAAGATTATAAATTGGCAATTGAAGTGAATCAGCATTTTCTTTACTCTTACCAGTTTTAAAATCGATAATGTGAACACTATCATCATCTGGAAAATATTCTAACCAATCCAACTTACCACACAAAATAATATTTTCTTCTTCATCTAACCAATAAAACGGTAAGTCTTGTTTAATCTTAACTGCTAAATTCTTTAATGGGCCCGGATTATTATATACATTGGTCATCATCTTAAGACCTCGCTTTTTATACTGATATTCTTGATCATCATTAACAAATCCTCCTCGTTCACCACTCATCTTTGCCCACTCGGCCTCAAACATCACCGAAAGTGGCTTTTTAAATCGATCATCCTTAGACAGTCCCGACAGCGAGTCTAAAACATTGTGTACCGCTTGACCCAATGACAACGGCGGTGAAATTACCTGAATCTTATGACCAGTCTTTGGGTCTTTATATACGTTTTTTAAATAATAAGCCCGAGGACATGTCAAAAAGTCACTAATTGACGAATGTGATACCCAGGTCGCTGTAAATTTATCTTGTGACATATATATTAAGTTATTTCTTACTCTTAGTCGCACTTTCTCCAGCTAGGTACCCAGTACTCCAACAAATCTGTAGGTTGTATCCCCCAGTTGGACCATCTAGATCAAGTATCTCACCAGCCAAGTAAAGATTGTCTACCACCACTGACTTCATTGTCTTTGAATCCACTTCGCTTAGATCTACCCCACCAGTGGTAATGATCGCTCGATCATAATCTTCTAAGCCCTTAACCGTCAATGAGAACTCTTTCAGTAAATGAATTAGATCTTTACGATCACTCTTAGTAATTGAATTAACTTTAATATCAGGATCAATGCCAGACGATTTAATCATCACCGGAATCATTTTGGCGGGCAATAAGAGCCCCAAAACATTTTTAAACATTCGATTACTATTTTCAGCAAAATCTCTTTGGATTCTTACATCTAATTGAGCAAAGGATAGCGCTGGCTTGAAATCAATTTGTAAGGTGATTTTCCCAGGAAGTTCCTGACCAATATTTTTGCTCAAGTCTAATATTATTGGACCACTCATTCCATCTTTAGTAAATAATGCTTCACCAAATCGTGAATCGATCTTTTTATTATTTTTGTAAACACTAATTTCAACATTTTTTAAGCTCAATCCTTCAAGTTCGCTAATAAAATCATCTTTGAGTATGATCGGCACTAAAGCTGGTTTTAATTTAGTTATTTTGTGACCAAGATTTTCTAGCCAATCATAACCATCACCAGTTGAGCCAGTGGCCGGATACGACTTACCACCAGTAGCAATAATATAATGATCTGCTACTATTTCCTTACCAGAGGACAAAAACACCCTTTCTATGTGCCCACTACTACTAACTGCTGATTTTACCCTATCACCCTTAATAACTTCCACCTCTGATGACTGTAAATACCCCTTCAGTGCTGTTAAAACGCCGGTTGACCGATCACTCTCTGGAAACACCCGATTACCTCTCTCCACCTTAGTTTTTACCCCCCGATCATTAAAAAAGCTAATCACATCGGTTACTCCAAAATTATTTAAAGCAGAATACAAAAATTTACTACCTTCGCCAATTGTATTTACTAACTCTCTGGTATTTTCGGTAAAATTCGTAATATTACACCGCCCTTTGCCAGTAATTAGGAGTTTCACGCCCAGTCGACTATTTTTTTCAATCAAAACAACTTTTGCCCCCAATTCCCCTGCTCGACCAGCAGCAATCATTCCGGCTGGCCCACCACCAATTACTAGAACGTCATATTTCATCGGCCGCTTTTAGTTATTAATTGACCACAAGCAGCGTTAATGTCTCGCCCAAACCGAAGGCGCTGAGTAACACTCACCCCGCCCCTTTCTAAAATATCATGAAATCTTTTTACTTGAGCAGACGGTGACGGCTTAAAATTTCCAGTAGTATTATATGGAATTAAATTTACAAAGTATAATCTATTATTCATTAATTTTACCAACTCTCGTGCCTGTTCATCACTGTCATTTACTCCATCAATTAGCACATACTCAAACATCACCTTTCGTCTAGTAATTTTAATATATTCATCAACCGCCTCAAGCAAGTCTTTAATCTTATACCTTTTATTAATTGGCATAATCTTTGACCGCACCTTATCATTAGAAGCGTTTAATGAAATCGCTAAATTAATTTCCATTGGTTCTTTGGTCAACTTCTCAATTCCATCAATTAGACCACAGGTTGAAATCGCGAAGTGTCGCGCCCCCAGATTAATAGTTTCTTCACTATTTAAAAACTTTATTGCTGCCAATACATTATCGTAATTTAAAAATGGCTCCCCCATTCCCATAAAGGTAATATTGTCTATTCGTTCATCATTCGCTTTCAGCTTTCGAGAGAAATACAGCACCTGATCAATAATCTCCTCTTCAGTTAAATCTCTTCCAGTACCCATTTTACCAGTTGAACAAAACACACACCCCATCGAACATCCCACCTGACAAGAAACACAAACACTATTTCGACCACTGGGGTGACACATCAACACCGTTTCTACCTGCTTATCATCATCAAGAGTAATTAATACCTTTTCAGTATTTTTAGACCCACTATCACTAACCTGAACATCAATTTCTAATGGACACTCTGCCTTTAATGTTTCTCTTAAATCCTTAGATAGAGTGGTTACATCATCCCAATTATCAATTAAATTCTTAAATAAAGCAACTCTTACCTGTTTTACTCGGTAAGAGGGTTCATTGGCTAATATTTCGTCTAATTTAGATAGATTCATAACGCTTTAAATTATATCATAAAACACCAAAAAGTCACTTAATTCAGTGATGTCCCAATGGCAGTTTTAAGCGCCCCTATGGCTATTATCAATCTACTTGAGATAATGGCAAAACCGAAACAGTGGCTAAAAAACTAATAATCTTTTTCAACACGTTTCTAGTTTTACCATGATCCGGTTCGTAATGGATATATAGATCTGGCTTTCCATTCATCTCTAAAATATTAAATGATCCCTTAATTGGATCACTAGATATATCATCACAAATAATATCAATACCAACAAGATACTTTCCAACAGTTTTTGACGCTTTTACACAAATATCTTTTACTTTTTCATGAACTATATCTGTGACATCTTTAGTTTCACCACCCTCAGCTAAACATGCGTGTCCTTTAAAATAAATTATCTTTCCCTTAGGTAAAACACTTTTTAAAGAAACACCCTGACTTTCTAATACTTGTTTTAATTTTTTATCAAATTTAGTCTTCTTTTCAGTTGTCTTCTGTTTTTCTTTAATCATTTCTTTAACTTTTGACACTCCATCTCCAATAATATGTGGATGAATATTTTGAAGTGCAGCAATAATTTCATCACCCAAAACCAATACTCGGTATTCTTTGCCAAAAACCATCTCTTGAGCAATCATACTCTTACATTGTGTTAGATTTTTCTCAATAACTTTAATGGCGCTTTTAACATTTTTAATATCAGGAAATATACCACGACTACCAAACCCCATTGATGGTTTCAAAATGATGGGATATTTTAGTGAATTTAACTTTTTTATCTCTTGTTCTTTATTATAATTATTTGCATAAAAAAACTGCGCCATCGGAACGGGTAAATCATTTTCCGTAAGCAATTTATGGGTTATATCCTTACATGTTGTCTGCTGAGCGCTAACAAATGTTTGACGAGTAATAGATATATTACGCTTAAGTAAAACACGTTTACCTAAAACATTAATACAAAAACAATTCCTTTCGGGAATAAACTCTTCAATTGTTCCGCCCATATCGGAAACCACGCCTTCTACTACAGAGAATGTATTATTATCCATTTTCTTGTTTCATTAGTTAAATCAGAATTGTGTATGAAACCACCCAAAATGGATAGAATACTTATTAATTTAAGCTTACTACATTTTAGCTAAATTGTAAAGTATTCGGCGCAAAAACATTAATAAACACAGTAAAATAAAAAGATTAAGATTAAGATTAAGTTTAAATTTAAACAAAAAAAAGAAGGGGGGACAACGATTGTCCCCCCTTTGAGTTTAGGCCCTGACCGTAGATCGCTTTACGCTTCCCCAGTCAGATCAGCCCAGTGAGTCTTGGCCGGAAGTGCAACCGATCCACCAGCGCACAACGGACAAGATTCCTCTGTCCAGACCTCCACCTTCTGTTCAATCAAGGACACAACTTGCCTCCCCCCATAGTGAGTAATGGGGAGCTGAGGTGGCCGATGGACAACGGCTCCGATCACTGGAATCCAGTTGATCGAATACGGCGAATGAGCTTCGTCTACCGCCTGCTTAACGGTGTTAAGCGTCCCCGAAGTGGTGATCAGCTCTTCAATCTGAAGCACTCTCACCCCCTTAGGAATCATCATTCTGTTGAAGAGCATCGTCTTGTTCGGGCCCTTCTCCGTGAACATGAAGACCGACGCACCGAGCGCTCTGGCCACATCATGGCCAAAGGTGATACCCGCCATCGGCGAGGCAATCACCCAACCTACTCTCTGGTCGCCGATGATCTCTCTGATCCGACGAGCCAGTTGATTGGCCAGAATTTCAGACAGGTTCACATACTTCAGAACCTGCAAGCAATTGAAGAAACCATTGCTATGCCCGCCCTTGGTCAGCAGCGCATGCGGATCACCCGCTCGGCCACTGTGAACCCAACAGGCATCACAGGCACCAAGCCACTCCAGCATTTCTTCGGCAGACACTTCCCTGTCTTGAAAATCTTCCGGCTTCAGTTTGAGTACATCAAGTGGGTTCATCATGCAACTCCTCGTGCATCTAGTCCTTCTTGGATCTCCGCCAGAATACGTTCCGCTGCTTCCAACGGATTCTGAGGCAATCCATCGTTGTTTGGCGCTGCCTGTGTAATGGGCCTTCCCACCACCAATCGGCATACGCCACTTGCTATGGCTTCCATCGGTGTCGATTTCCTCTTCTGATCATCCCCAGGAACAAAAGCGTACTTGGGTCTGATACCAGGCGTGACGAGACTGAGTCCGTCAAGCTCAGGCCTCGCAATAATGGCGTCCGCTTCCAGGGGCGACAAAACTAGCCCGGAAATCCCCGCGTCCTTAGCCATCTGAGCAAATCGAATAACGCCAGCCTCAGGCGAACAGCCGAAAACCGCCTGACATGCCTCTTCATCAAGACTAGTCAGAACAGTTACACCCAAGACCTCTGTCTGATCACCCAGAACCTCCTGGACAGCACGCATGCCGGCTACACCAGCACTACACATCACTGTCACGATGTCCGGCCCCACTTCAGCTAGCAGCTGCGCGTCAGTCCTCATGGTCTTCGGGATATCATTCAGCTTGAGATCCACCATGACCTTGAGACCAAGGGCATGCAATCGAGTGGTCAGACCGTAATCAACAGCCCGCGCAATCGAGTTCACTTTGATGTAAACCCCCGTTCCTTTGAAAATTTCAGCCAAAGCCAAAACCTGGGCTTCGACACCAGCAATACCTCCGTAATCCTTGGGTGAGTAGTCAGCGGCCACAATCAATCTTTCTGCGAGGTTCACGATACTTCTCCTGGTTATGTCTTCGGTTTCTAGCGACGTTTCTATCTATGGTTTCTATCTACTCAAAGACAGAAATAAAAAGAACAAAAAAGTAAAACTCCTTTTTGTCTCCTAAATAAACCTGGATTTATAATGCCTTATTTACCAAAAAAAGCAAACTTTTAAGCAAAATACTCACTATAAATCATATTATCATAAATCATTCTCTAATCTTCCCTTTATACCTTCATACCAGCTTCTATCGATACCAAGATCCTGACAAAGCTGTTCACTCTGACAAACAATAGAGCTACATTCTGGACATGGCGGACAAACTACACACTGATGAGGGCAATTATCTACCAAAAAAGATTCACAATCCACTTCCTCGCCACAACCAGTTTCTGGCTTAGGAGTGGCTGGAGCACCGTGTTTGACCCATCCACTATCCACACAAATCCAATCATCTTCTGGTCCACCAATAACAAAACGCATAAAACCCCAAACAATAATGACAACTAATATGATTAAGAAGATTTTGACTAGTTTGTTCATAACTTTTTATTACACAATATATTCATTATACCAAAAAAGAGAGTAAAACTCTCTTTTTATCTTTAACTCTAAAAAATTGGTATATTATTTTATTCTTCTTTGGCCCCCTTTTCCTTCATAAAAGTTGATGCTACATATAGTGATTTTGGAGTTCCTGCGTCTGACCAGAAGCCCTCAACTATTCTATACTTCAAACAGTTCATATTAGCATAAGCATTATTTACATCAGTTATTTCCATCTCTCCTCTAGCGGAATAACCAACTTGGTCAACTATATCCCAAACTCTTTTGTCATAAATGTATAAACCAGTCACACACAAATTAGACTTAGGTTGCTTTGGTTTTTCTTCAATGTTTTTTATTTTACCTTGAGAGTCTATTTCAGCCACACCAAATCTCTCTGGGGCTGGAACCGCCTTTAGATATATTAGAGCTCCGTCATTCTCATGTGGAATCTGAATCTTATCAAATACATTATCACCAAGTATTACGGCAATATTACCATCACCAGCAAAATCTTTACATAGCCCCAACGCTTCAGCAATACCACCAGCTTGGTCTTGAATACGATAAGTAAAGTTAAGCCCCATATTTTTACCAGAACCAAGCATAGTCATAAAGTCGCCAGCGTGTTCTACTCCAGTAATAATCATGATGTCCGTAATACCATTTGATTTAAGGGTTTCAATCGGATAGAAAATCATTGGCTTATCATAAACAGGAAGTAGATGTTTGTTCGTTATGTTTGTCATTGGGGCAAGACGTGAGCCAGTTCCCCCAGCTAAAATTAAACCTCTCATAAATTTATTTTTTATTTATCTTTCCAAAACCATTCGTTTTCTCCATACCATTTAATGGTAGCTTCTAAATTATCTTTTATATCAAACTGTGGACAATAGCCTAGTTCCTCTCCTGCCTTACTAAAATCAACCGCATACTTCTGGTCGTGTCCCTTTCTATCTTCTACAAACTCTATTGGGTCATCAACATTAATAGACCTAAGTGTTTGTAATGATTTTACTAACATCTGAATTAACTCTATGTTTGTAATATCTTCTGTCATTCCACCAATACAATAAGTTTCCCCAGGAGTTCCTTTTTCTATTATAAGGTCAATTGCCAAACAATGGTCCCCAACATACAGCCAATCTCTAATGTTCTCACCCTTGCCATAGATAGGAACCTTCTTACCTTCTAACAGGTTGGAGATAGCTTTCGGTAGTAGCTTCTCTTTATTCTGATATGGTCCGAAGTTATTTGAACAGTTTGAGATAGTGATTGGGAGTCCATAAGTATTAAAGAAGGCCCTTACTAAATGATCTGATGCAGCTTTGGTAGCAGAGTAGGGGTTCTTTGGATCATATGGAGTCTTCTCATTAAACTTCTCTTTTGAATCAAGAGCCAATGAACCAAATACCTCGTCAGTAGAAACGTGATGAAATCTTTTGTTATGTTTCTGAGCTAGTCTCAATAGGTTATAAGTTCCCTGCACATTGGTCTTAATAAACTCCTCAGCATTAGTAATGGAGTTATCAACATGACTTTCAGCGGCAAAGTGAACAATTATATCAGACCAAGATATATGTGTTTCTATGGATGGATTATTAATATCCATTTCAACTGTATTCAAATCCCCTTTTATTCCCTCTAGGTTTTTAGGATTAGCAGCGTAAGTCATTTTATCAACATTTACGATAGAGTCCTTTGGGTATTTCTCCATCCAATACCTTATAAAATTAGAGCCGATAAAACCACAACCGCCTGTTACTAATAATTTCATATTTATTCTTCTGTTATTATAAATATATCTTATCACTTTATCTAAAATAATTCTATACCCACTTCGGGGTAACAAAAAACACCCTAACCTTACAGAGTATTTTTATTGGCTCCCAATTACGATATAGTGCCACCACATCGGCGTTTTTGGGAGGTTTTTGGAGTATTATTTTAGAATGCAATAACGCAGTACAGTCGGAGTCTGAGTTTTAGAATATTAGATATTAAATATTTTATATTTATATCTTTCTAATAATAAATATTCTAAGTTATTTGGGCAATCTTCCAACTTTTCTTTATTCTCTCCAGTATAATGACAGATCGTCTTAACCGGGACATAGCCAAGACCCTTAAAAACACCTCCGCTCGTCTTACTATAAAAACATGAAGATAAAACATATGCCCCAGCCGATTCACCAGCCACTACTTTACCCCTTATTGAATCTTTAAAGCCAGAATAAACTCTGAGAGCTGTTAATAACTGCATGGTTTCACCACCATACAAATAAATGATATCAGAGCTTTTTATTTGATTTATTAATTCCTTCTTACTGGCAATTTCAAAATTTAGAATTTTATGTCTTTTATTGTTAACTTCAAACAAATTCATCAACTTATCTTTTTTATCATTATATTCTTTTTCCTCTTTAGCAAATAGAACACAAAGAATTTTTAATTCTTTCTTTTCAAGGTTTAATATCTCTTGAAAAAACTTGTCATTATCTCCATTTCTAGTGGTAGAAAACCCGCCATGTAAAATAAATTTTGTCTTGGCATTATTCATATTATTTTAATGATCTCATTATATTAAGTAAAATCCGAAGCATTTCTACTATAGGGCCTGTCTTGTCGGACGATTTGACAATTTTTACTATCTTATTTTGATTTCACCACAACCATATCCGGCACATCTTCTTTATCAGAAAATACCAACACTCTATCTCTGTTATAAGCCAGATCTCCTTTATCTACCTCAAAACTTCTTCCCGAAATCTCTAAGGTATCACCAATATTAACATTTAGAACCCTCCTCCATCGACTAGATAGCCCAACTTTACCATGTTTTATTTTGTTACTTCTAACGGATATTACATGATAAATACCATTTAATCTATCAGTGTCTTCTGGCGCCCTGCTTGATTCAATATAATTATTAAAACTGTCAGCGCTATCAAATTCAACATTGAAATCTCTCATAATATCGGCCAATATTTCGGCTATAGCTTTTCTACCCTCTTGAGTACCCCTGATGCCTTTATCAATCTCTAACTGGATAAACTGCAACAATTCTCCAAAGCCTTGATGCTTTTTATCGCCATAACGAAAACCTGCCGGATGATACTCACCTGAATATTGCTCGCCTTCTCGAGAGATGCCCACAACAATCTCTTTACCATCTTTAGTCATCATTCCCGCTTGAACAATCTTTTCCTCAAGCTTTTGTTTGAGCCACCTAGCTATTTCTGGGTCAACTAAACTAGTTTCTTTACCAACCCTGCCCCCGATTACTAAATCTGGGGTTTCTTTAACGCTCTTTCCGTGAACGCTAAAAAGTAAATAAGGATCGGTTATTTTATCATCATCATTAAAGTCACAAGAATGTCTTAAAGATTGCTCTAGTAAATACCATTGAACTTCTCTACCACCCAAGCTATATTCTAAAGCCACCGTCCGACTGTCAGACGCCCTATTTAAATCAACCATGAGCCTGGAACGACTAGAAATGGACAGGGAACAGTCTACCGATTGAGACGCCCTTCTAGCGATATCATTTGTTCCCTCATCAACCCTGTCTTTAATCCTTAAAACTGCCAACAGTTTTTCATCATCACTATTTTCGACCTGCAAGTTTCGAACAATAGTTGCCCGTGTTAAATCTGGATTTTCTTCGGCTCTGGCCGCAATATCAGCCTCAACGCCACCAATCAAATCAAAAATATCCCGATCTGTCATATCGGGAAATAAATGTCTTATCTTTCTAACCACCACTCCAGTTTCCGGAACGGCTCCATGAACTGTCTCAAAACCTCCTCGAACTTTATCACTACCTACTTCATATTCACTGATATATCTATTAACAGCCCTAGCCATAACTTCTGGCAAAATATTATCATCGGCCATTTCGGATCTAGAAACTTCATCACGTAACTCACCACGATCTAGTGGACCGCCTTGTTTCGCCTCATTTATTCTCGCCCTAATCTCACCAATTCGTTCCTTATCTGGATGTCTTAAAGGTTGATTTTCCATATATCTTTTAAGAATATTTTCTAGAATTATTTTATCATTTAAGCTGGAAAGGAGCAAGCTTTATACCATTTATAAACCGACAAACATAAAACACCGATAAAAACCGATGTTTTTGGATCTTTCGGACGCGTATCATTCGCCCAAAAAGTTTATGTTTTTGCTCCGCGAGTTTGACACATTCAGATTCAGAACTATTAATTGGATAGTAGTTAAAAAAGAGCTAAGAGATTTAGCAATAAAAGTACAGAATCTTATAACAAATTATTAAATTAAAACTATTTTTGAAATTTTTTAATCACTTTATTCTTAACCATACTTTGAATGATTAAAAAAAGAAAAAGACTAAAAACACCTCCAATAAGAGTCCCCCAAATATCTTTCCAATCAAAAACTCCCTTGGGTAAATAAGGTTGGGCTATTTCATAGAGAATATATCCTAGAGAAAGAAACGCTATTACATTATAAGCTTTACGTTTTGGCGGATTTAAAATAGCTAATATAAAAAATATCTGAACCACAATACCTCCTAGATTTCCGATTGCATCAGCTAAACCATAATCATTAATATGATGACTATAGATATAGGGACGGTAAACATTTCGACCAAGTTCAGTAACAAAAAAAGAAAATACAAATATTGCAAAATATATTAAGCGATAGGTATCAAGTATCTTAATTTGCCTACCGTCGATAAAAAGATTATTTACTTTGCTCATAAATAGATAAAAAAGAAAGTAAAATTATTTCTTCTTGAACAATTTTTGTAGATGAGGACGCACATTATAACCCAATCCAAATCCTACAAACAGCATCCCAATAATCGGGTTGTTATTTAAAAGGACAATCCCAACTACAACTAAACCAGCTCCTAATGTATCTTGAATTTTCATAAATTTATTAATTAATTATATTTTAATTATACCATAAAACGAAAAGTTCTAACGTCCAACTCGGGTATTAAAAAATACCCCATAAAACAAAGGCTTGGGATTAAAAAGGTAACAAAGCAAAAAAAAGAGTTTAACTCTCTTTTTTGATCGAAAAAACCCTGATTTCCGATAAATAAATTGATTAACTAGTTCTTGGCAAAAGCCTTGACCAGCCCAAATAGGATAAAGCCTACGCCGAGTCCGATCATTGTACCGACGGCCGTGTTGCCGTAAAAAATACCAAGGCCGATTCCAATCATCAAAGACCCAACAAAGATGAGTCCCCCAACAACATCGGCTTTTGATTTACCCTTTTTTTCTTCCGTAACCATGAAATTAAAAAGATTAGTTAATAATATCTTTATTATATCACTTTACTAATTAAGTGTCCACGACACTCTATTTAGTTTTCGGTTCGTAAACCGTGGAAAATATTGGCTGATTTACCCGCCATCGCCAGAGGCGAGGGCAGACATTTGACCAACAGAACTCATATGCTCCAAGAATTAGATTCGAACCTATATCGGTCACACGAACCATGTCCGTTCTACATCTTGATTTAGTTATAGTTTTATGTAATTTTAGTTAAAGAAATAAAAAAACTTGACTTATCCTTACTTTTCACATATAATCACATATAATCGCATACCATTAATATATTTAAAAAAATGACTAAAGCAAACAGATTTAATAAAAGGTTAAAACTAGAATCTCAATTAATGCATAAAATATATGCTTTAATTACTAAAATTGATGAACTCAAGGGAGAATGGAAAATGGGAACAAATCTATCCCCCCAATCTTTAGGTCGCCTAAAAAAGTCAGTTATTGTTACTTCTACTGGAGCCTCTACCCGTATAGAGGGAGCTATTTTAAGTGATGAAGAAGTTGAGAGATTACTTGGCGGGTTAACAGTCAAAAAACTAAAAACTCGTGATGAGCAAGAAGTAGCTGGCTATGCCAATTTATTGACTAATGTTTTTAATTCATATAAAAATTTAAAATTGACAGAAAACACGATTAAACATTTTCATCAAGAACTGCTTAAATATTCAGATAAAGACCAAAGACATCGTGGAAATTATAAAAATACTCCTAATAGAGTTGAAGCTAAAGATGAAAATGATAATATAATTGGAATTTTATTTGACCCAACACCGCCACATCTAGTTGCTAAAGAAATGCAAGAATTAATTAATTGGACAAATCAAGCCCTAAAAGCTAAAGATGTTCATCCTCTTATTATCATAACTAATTTCATTTTTGAGTTCTTAGCTATTCACCCATTTCAAGACGGTAATGGAAGATTATCCAGAATAATAACTAATTTATTATTACTCAAACACGGTTACGAATTTATGCCTTATGTGTCACATGAAAAACTAGTTGAAGATAACAAGCAAGAATATTATTTAGCACTTAATAAAACCCAAAAAACTTGGAAGACAAACAAAGAGAATTTGTCTATTTGGTTTTTATTTTTCTTGAAAATATTTTTGGAACAAACCAAGCTGGCTAATAGTCTAATGGTCAATGAATCTATAGATGTACTGCTATCTGAAAAACAGCTACTGGTTTGGAATTATATTTTAGAAAATCAAACTGTCACGCCCAAAAAAATCAGAGAAAATTTAAAAATCCCTTCTCCTACTGTCTTGCAAGTTTTAAACAAACTGTTGGCCATGAACAAAATTGAAAGGCTGGGAGCCGGTAGAGGTGTAAGATATAGACTAATTAAGTAATAAAACAATCATATTATAACCCCTCAAGAAAAAGTTAATATATTCAAAAAAAGATTTTCAGGAATCGGGGAAAATTTCTGAACGTTTCGATTGGCTCTCTATTTTGGACTCAAACCCGTATCGGTCGCACGAAAGATGTCCATTCTGCGTTCTAATTTAAAGTAAATTTATCCACTTGACTTATCTTTTATATGGTGTATAATATAAGCATCAAGACAAAAGGGATCCAAACGGTTTTTATGCCTAAGGAGCCCTTTTTTAGTACTTAATTTTCTTTTTGATATCTTTACTGCTCAAATAATCAAAATATTCTGAACCAAGCTTTTTATATAATGACGAAGCAAATTTTCTATTTGGAAAAAGTATCTTCTCAAACTTCCCCTCTTCTATTAAAAAATCTACCAACATTTTATAATCTCCATCACCAGCAACCAGAACTATTTTATTAAATGGTTCTTTTTTATATATCTTTTTCATAACATCAAAAACAATATCCGTGTCTACGTTGCCCTTCTTCTTGCTAAGCATGGCAGAATTATGCTCGCGAAACTTTAAAATAAATCCAGCATCCTGAATCTTCTCATATAAACTGTTATTATCGTTAATTACATAACCCAAAAAATAAAAAGCTTTTGAGATATTATATTTATCTTTTAAATAAATTCTAAATTTCTTTAAATTAACTTTCCATTTTGGATCATCGGAATCGGTTCCCATATATAGATTTTGTCCGTCAATAAATGCTAGATTGTTTTCTTTACTATCCATTTTCTTAAAATATAAATCTATAATGCTTACATTATAGCATACAAAAATATTTAGTATAGACCTAGAATACAACCCATATTAATCTATTAAATTGGACTCGCTTTTCTCCCCGTTTCGAATTCACCTTGGGGGTCTAAAAAACCATCGATTTTAGTCGATGATTTTTTGTGTAAATTTAGGCGTCTTGTCGGTCGCTCGAAAGACGCTGAACCGTACTCCCCTTACTGGACGCATTCAGAACTATTAACTGGGTAATAGTTAAAGAAGAATTGAGAGATTTAGCAATAAAGATGCCAAATCTTATCTAATATATTTTTTTATAAATTTATTTAGAAAAGTTATTTATTTGATCAATAAATTGGTTAGAATCGGTTATTTTATGTAAATTTGTTCCATCAACATTAATCATCCACAAAGTAGAGCAAGCATAGGGAAAGCCAGAACAAAAAACTAACTCTTCACCACTGGGCGAAAATAATGGCCACTCAACAAAATGAGATCCAACATCCGCTATTTCTTTAGTCAGTTCATTTTTTATATCATATAAATATATTGCATTCGTTGTATTATTAGAATTATTAACACTAGAAGTTCCAACAAAAAGGATTTTATCTGAGTTTGATAAAAAAGAAGGATAAAGAAAATGTGAATCACTGCCTTCACCAGTGTAACTTGGCCATGGTTCGTAAGTTCCAATATCTGGTTTATAATTTCCAATTTCTTTTAATGTTAGCAAGTTAATAACTTTTAATATACCATTTCCACTATTTGAGCCAGTACATACTAACTTTTTTCCATCGGCAGAAATGGAAAATCCAGAAGCAGGAAAAGAACAGTTTTCAGTTATTTCCCTTAAGCCTGAACCATCAATCCCAATAGAATATATTATATTTTCATTTCTAGTGAAGTAAATTGATTGACCATCTGGTGAAAATAATGGGTTATCGTCGTAAACAGACCCTCCTGTGATTTGTTTTTGACTTTTTCCATCCTGATCCATTAAGAAAATATGAGCCAACTTTTGCGACCCATATTGTCTTCGGCTAAACACAATCTTTGAACCATCAAAAGAAGCGGATACATCAACATCAAACCAATTATTTTCAGGAAAAGTTAATCTATTTAAGATGAAACCATTTTTATTAATCAAATAAATACCTGATCCATTTCCATCACTTCTTATACTTAAGGCCAAGCTATCACTATTATTCAAAAAGGTTGTTTTATAAATATTATGAACACGGTCCCCAAAACTATAAAAAATTATAAAAAATAAAATAATTAATCCAACACCAGCCATTATCAGGATAATTAATATTGGCTTAAAATAAGTTAAATGTTTTTTCATAGCCTTGTCTATTATATAGCATATTTATTATACCAAAAAAGAGAGAATTAATCTCTCTTTTTCAACCGATAAAAATTCTATGCTCCGAATATTAAGTAAAATCCGAACCCATTTTAAAAACAATTAATCGGTTGCGTTTCCGCTCAACTATCTGCTAACCAGCAGATAGGGCAAACAAAACATAAATTTTCTTCCTTCATTATTAGACGAATTGGGGGGGCAGAAAAAAAACAAAAAAGGTAAAAAGAAATTTATGTTTTGTTTGTCTTAAACAGATTGAGCGGGAAACGCCTTATTTAATCCTGCCGTCTCAGACAAAAATGGCACAATTCCTCCCCAGACCCCTCCTTGAACCATTTTTGTCTGAAGCGGCAGGTTGGCTGGTAGGTTTTTACGCCGTGGTGTAACCACAGCGTGGGCGTTTTTAGAGAAAATTAAAACCCCCGTTCAACACCTTGCGGTACTTACTAGGGGGCTTTGTGACGTTACGCCAAGGCAGTAGTTACTACTCCTTTGCCGGATCTTCCCAACCATCGTTTGACTTGCAATGGAAAGACCAACTAGGCATACGACTGCCATGACCATAGAAGGTTCTAGTGCTCAGACCACCATGAAAGTGACTTTTGCCGCATCTACCTTCGTCGATTGTGATCTCCATACCGCTATCAAATACTCTGACCAATCTGAAGTAGCCTTTGTAAACGATACGTCCGCCTTGCTTCGGCTCATCTTCTGGCTCGTAGTAGTGGATTGCGAACAAATAGCCTTCACGTGGCCTAGCTCCAATGGGACATGCGTGTCCTTGAGGAAACAGACTGCTCCGCGCAAAGTCACTAGCAAACCCCTTCTCGGTCAGAAACGCTGATGCTAGACGATCAACTGTTTCGCATGACCTGCTACCACACGAGACCTGAAAGATCTCCAACCGCTCCATTTTTGGGTCGTAGTACGGACTAAGATTCGCCGCATACTCTTGAGACAGTTGATCGATAGTTCTGTGAATGATCTGTGCGATCTCTGGAAAACGCTCCGAGTCCACTCCAGCTAGAAGTGCGTTCAACTCATCCAGGGCCTGACCCGTGATCGACTGATGCTCATTGCTCCAATCAACCTGGCTTTGGCACAGTGTTTGAACTACTCCCAGAGTTCTTTCCTGGTCTTGCGCGGCACAGTCAGTAAGACTGATCTTAAGGCTTATAAGTCGCCAGGTGAACTCGTGTACACCTTTGGCATAACCAATAGCCTCTACCAAGGATGCTTGGGGTTTCGGATCGGCAGCGTGGATAGCAAACCACTTGTCGCCGACCCGTACTACGCCTCGTGGCATTCCAGAAACCGTCCCGCAAAGCAGGATAATTCCTCCGCCTGAGACTTCTTCGTGTCTGATTCCTTCGTAACTCATTTCTCGATCTCCTTCGCTCTTGCCCGTAGTCTTTTAATCCTCAGGCGTGAGAAGGTCCGCGATTCGTCGCAGTTTTAATCCGCTGCTTTCATGGCAACAGACTTGCGCAAATCGCACGCACGCACCGACTGTTTCTTTCGGGAAGTCCTTGTAAGCTCTGGCAAGCAGATTTGCTGCCTTTGCTTTCTTCCGCGTTCCGTCGGGGTGAGCTAACACCACCTTGGACGCTTGGTTCGGACTTTCCGCCTCAACAGCCAGGTTGAGCAGTTCTGGAACCATCCAGACCGCCTTGGAACGTGCTAGAAGATCGACAAGCCTTTCAGCATCTTGTCTAATCATCTTGCTACTCCTTTCCTGTTTAAGGTGCTCATACCACTATGGTATGTCTGTTGACATTGTACTATATTTAAATGATTCTGTCAAATAGTAAAACCATAAAAAGTCCTAAAACTAAACAAAAAATAACACTTTTATAATATAAAAAGTGTTATTTTTAGTGAAAATTAGTGTTTTTTACTTCCAATCAGTGATAATAATACTCTGTCCTCGTCTTTTGACGACAAGTTTCTGTTTTTCTCTAATCTTTAGTTCATCAACAATTTCAGCCGGAATAACAACAATAAAAAAACAAAAAAACAACCCAAAATAAATTGAGCCGTTTTTTAACCAGTAAAACTTCTATGCTCCGAATATTGAGTAAAATCCGAACTTATTTCAAAAACAATTAAGTCTATTTCTTCCAGTCCACAATACTAAATCCTTGTCCTCGTTTTTTGATAACCACTTTTTGTCCCTCTTTCCATTTCAACTCTCGCACTACGCCAATTGGTAGACTTACAAAATAGCTACCGCCCGAACTTTGGATTTTTCTTATTTCTTCTTTGTTTGTTTTTCTCCTCCCCATATTTTTAAGTTATTTTTAATCCTTAAGGTTTTCCTTAAGGATTACCCTAAGAAAACAACAAGATGCGTTTTCGCCTCGCCTTCACTTCGCTACGGCGGAACAAAACAGAAAAGTTTTCTTCCCTTTTATTTTTGCCCCCCAAATTTCTTTTTTTAAAAAATGAGAGAAAACTTTTCTGTTTTGGCTTTCTTTAACAAAAAAAGAGGCGAAAACGGTTTATTTATACATAACAGGCAAAAATTCATTTTCCCCTAGAACCCCTTTTTCTTTTTGCCTGTTATGTCGAGTGAACATTTTTAACTCCGGCTCTACGAGCCGGTGATACTACTACAAAAAAGTATAACAATATTAATTGTATATTTTTTTCAAAATTAATTTCCCCCTTGTTTTTCTATTTTCATCATTACCATAAAATCCCTGGATTTCATTTATATCTTCTTTATCATAATTTAATATAACAAATCCACAATGTTCAACAAAACCAGTATTTGCTAAATCAGTTTCTTGTGGCTTACTAGTATATTTATACCCCAGAACCCATTCCGTTTTATTGTTTTTATTTTTTTCAAAAAAGTTATTTGAACTCTTAAAAGATGAATCATTAAAATTTCCAGAGTAAGAAAACCCGCCCTCAATCTTTTTTATTTTAATTGTACCGATTCCCTTAGTTTTATACTCTGAGCCATCCCAATCATACTTATACGAGCTATAATAACTCATCTCCCAATCACCTGTTATGTTTGGATAGTCTTGAAATCCTAACCATAAAAATGGTTTTTTCAAGATTATATGTTTATTCCAAAAAAAGTTTTCATAAAGCAAGTTCAATAAATACAATATAAAAAATATAATGACAGAAATGATACTATACTTCCAAAATTTTATATCAGGAACTTTTTGACTAAGTGCATAAAAAGCAAAAGTTAAAAATACAGATATTGAGACTATCTTTCTTAAATTTAATTTAGTCATATCTTTTCAAAAAATAAATCAGCTGATTTTGATATAAAAATTAATGCCTTTTTATATTCCCACGTTTTATCTGCAAACAATAAATCTTGTTCATTTGCACATTGATAAAGCTGAAACCTGCCACTATCTATATCATTTGATAAATATTGAAATAACTTAAGAATAATATCAGAATAACTGCCATTAAACGTCTGTGCAGAACAATTATAAATCATATTTTCAATAAAATATGATGGAGCAATATTTTCATCAATTATATCTTTTTCTTTTAACTCTCGATTAAAATGTTTAAAAATTCTAATTGCGTCTTTAAATTTTCCCTCTGTATCCTTATTAAGCGCCTCGCAATTTTCTTTATGCTTTTTAGGATAATTTATTATTTTTTCATCTGTTTCTGTGTTATAAAACTTTATACCCGGAATAAATTTATCACGAGTATAAAAAGTAAATCTTTCAAACTTCCTATGCTCAAAACTTGGAACAACATCAGCATCAACTCTTAAAGAGTTCCCTTTAATCTTCAAACATTTTTTTGAATATTCGACATTTTCATCCCCAAAAAACAATTTTAAGGACTGAAAAACATCGTCCTTAAATCTTTTAAAAGTATATTCGACCATATTGGGATAGACTGAATGAAACTCTTGCTTCTCATCAAGAGTAAGATTATCCAAGTCGTATGAAAAAATAGTTTTTAATTCTATCACAACATCGACATCGCTATCTATTTTTATGTTTGTACTATTTGCATATGATCCTTGTAAATAAACATCATAATCTCCATCGGCTAGCTTAAAACTATTTTTCGACAGAGCCTGATCTGGCAGATATGTAGAAAGGGCTTCCCTAATTTTTTCGTGAGTATGTTTATATTTGGTGGCCTCTGGTGCTGAGGCCCATTCAGCCAATTTTTGTTCGTCTATCATATTATTTAATTTATTTCTTTATTACTTAATTTTACTAGAATCTTTATAAACAATCAATATAAAAAAACAAAACAAATGCCTTATCTTTATATTACTTATATCCTTTTCTGCGCATAGTATTATTAACAGATTTACCAGCGACTTTTACCTTTGCCACTGTTCTGCCATATGATTTCCCAACAGGGTTATAGCTAACTGTTTTTCCACCAATTAAATTCTCTAGATCTCGAGTAGCTTGTGCTCCGCCCTTTCTGCCTTTTTCTGGGGCATCAACATTCTCCAATCTAATAAATGGCCCCCTAACGATTTTAAAAGTGTCTCCATCAATCACTTTTGATACTTTTCCTTTTGACATAATATTATAAAATTATAAATTAAATTTTAATCTGGGGATAAACTCCTCTTTTATTTTCGGTAAATGTTCGGTATAATGTAATTATACATCACACTAATAAACTAAGTCAATAGTCCCATGCCTACTTTGACCAAGAGACAAAAAGAAATTTTCGATTTTATAAAAGATCATATTACAAAGCATGGATACTCTCCTACCTTCAAAGAGATAAAACAATATTTTAATTTGTCTGCTCTGTCAACGGTTCATCAACACATACAAACACTTGTAGACAAAGGGCATATCATAAAGAGTGAATATGGTTCAAGAAATTTAGAATTACCAGATCAGGAAAACCAAATAGACTCAATAAAGATATCGCTTGCTGGAACTATTACCGCCGGAAAGCCCATAGAAGCAATAGAGGTTAAAAATGAAACAATTACAGTAGCAAAAAAAGGATTAAGTAGATTTGAAAAATACTACGCCCTTAAAGTTAAGGGCGATAGTATGATTGACGAAGGAATATTCAACGGCGATACTGTGGTTATTAAAAAACAATCAGTCGCAGAAAATGGCCAGACTGTTGTAGCCATAATAGATGATAATGAAGCTACTCTAAAAAAAATTTACAGAGAAGATAATAGATTTAGACTACAACCAGCTAATCAGAATCTTTTACCATTTTACAGAGAAGAAGTTGAGATTAGGGGTGTAGTAGTAAAGATTATCAGAGAAATACAAAATGAAATAGAAGATAGAGGATTTAGAACAATAGATTTATTCGCAGGAATTGGTGGCATAAGACTTGGATTTAAAAAAGCAGGGTTTAAAACAGTCTTTGCCAATGACTACGAAAAAAACTGTAAAGACACCTACGACTACAACTTCCAAGATTCAAAGCTTATTGTAGAAGATATTAGAAAAATAGGGATAGATGATCTACCAGAATTTGATTTTCTATTGGGCGGTTTCCCCTGCCAAGCGTTTTCTATCGCTGGATACAGACAAGGATTTAAAGATAAAAAAGATAGAGGAAATCTATTTTTTGATGTAGCTAGGATAATAGAAGCCAAGCGCCCAGAGGGATTTCTACTTGAGAACGTTAAGAATCTCAAAAATCATGACGGAGGTAAAACATTTGAAATTATTTACAATACACTCAAAGATCTTGGCTATCATATAAAATCAAAAGTTTTAAACAGTATGGAATATGGTAATGTTCCACAAAACAGGGAAAGAATTTATATCGTTGGATTTAAAAACAAAAATCATTCAGATAACTTTGAATTTCCACGACCCAAAAAATTAACAACAAAAGTAACCGATCTTCTTGATAACAAGGTAGATGAAAAATATTACTACAATAATAAGCCATTATACAAAAAGATAAAGGACGACATAACCACAGAGGGAAGAGTTTATCAGTGGAGAAGAAAATATGTTCGTGAAAATAAAAAAGGTGTCTGTCCAACACTTACTGCTAATATGGGAATGGGTGGACACAATGTCCCAATCATTAAAGATAAGAAAGGAATAAGAAAACTAACACCAAAGGAATGTTCAAGAATTCAAGGATTTCCGGAAAATTATAAATTACCAAATATTTCTGACTCAGCACTATATAAACAATTCGGAAATTCAGTTACAGTGCCTGTTATTGAGAGAGTTGCCAAACAGATAGCCAAAGCTATAAAAAGTAAAAATCTAAAGATTGTTAATTAATTCCTGCCACCTTTCATTAGAATTATACATCTTTGCAACGCTTTTTGTATATCTGTGACCCTTGTCAAACTTTTGTCCTGGTATTGATGTTACTTTTTCCAGCTCATCAACATAAGTAAAGCCACAAATCCAAACTGGAATATCGCCAAGCTCTTCAATTTGTCTAAAGTTTCTATTGTTTTCAAAAAACTCCCTTAATTTACCAAAAAACGAGTGCCCTCTTAATATCCTAAATAAATGATCACTAGGCAACCCCACCCTAGCAAAAATATAAACATCACTTTTTCTACCTGCAAGTTCTACTTCATTTTCCCCCAAAATCAGAAAAGCGTTTTTCATTTTACTTGCCTTGACACCAACTCCCAGATTGGGAATTCTTAGCGCACCAGTACTACGGTCTTTTATTTTATCAAAATCTTGAGGGGTTATTTCATTTGGATGCACTTCTTCATCAAGTTCTATTTCTGTCCGAAACTTGTCTTTTAAAAACTTTTTTATAGCGTGTTCAGCTAAAATACCTAATATAACATCATCAGCCGCCTGGACCTCTGTTCTTTTCCCTCTTATGCCATGAAGAGATAATCCGCCATAAACCATCTTAATGGCGAACTCAAAACACCTTTCATATTCTGTCATAGATAGATTTACCATTCTACTATCTTTTAACTCTTTCCACTCATCTAAATGACTGACCTCAAAATACCATCTCCCTCTTTCTTTTTCTCCGGTTATTTCTTTACTTTTCGAAAAATAATTATCAAAGGCCTTATCTGAAATTCCCAGATAAGCTATAGCATCTTTCCTTTTTAATTTTTCAGACATATTACGTTAGATTAGAAGTATCTTTTAATGTTTGAATATTAGCAAAATATTATAAATAATACAATAAAGATATGCCAGAAACTAGAAAATATTCGGATCGACGAGAATACATGATTAAGGCTGTAGTCAAGAGAAGAAAAAGACTACGAGAAAAAGCAATTAAATATAAAGGTGGAAAATGCAAAATATGCGGATACAATAAGTGTTGGCAAGCGTTAGACTTTCATCATTTGGACGAGACTAAAAAAACCTTTGGCATTTCTGCTAAAGGCTATACTCGAGCGTGGGAAAAAGTAAAAGACGAATTGGATAAATGCATTATACTGTGTGCTAATTGCCACAGAGAACTTCATGTCAAAAATAAAAAATTCTATGCTCCGCGAGCTGGATTCGAACCAGCAGCCTATTGATTACACTTATTCCTAACTTTCGTTAAGGCGTGGACTATATCATTACCATATCTCACATGAGATTTAGGTACCAGGCGCTTCGACCAAATATTTTGGCCTACTCCCTTGCGGGATAGTCTCTGCACGTTCCTCGAACTTTCCGGGGCTTCGCTCAGGATCACCATTTTAAAGGCTTCCCTGAATTCACCTGATTTACATCTTAATGTTTCCACCAAGAGCTGCGTTAATTCACAGTCAATTGCTCTACCATTGAGCTATCGCGGAGCTTAGAATTCTTTTTTCTAAACTCATTTTTATTTTAAAAAGAGCGTTTAACGCTCATCCAGAATTTTAACAAAAAACATCAATAATGTCAATAATTACAAAACCTAATTATACGTCAGCTTAATGATAATCTTCTAGCTTTTCTACTCCCCTTATCTTCTCCATCTTCTCCAGAGCTTTAGCTTCAATCTGTCTAATTCTTTCTCGAGTTACATCGAATTCTTGACCAACCTCTTCGAGTGTATGAGCAATACCATCTTTCAAGCCAAATCGCATTTCTAGTACCTTCTGTTCTCTTGGAGTTAACTCAGAAATCACATCTTGAACATAATCACGAAGTAATTTAAGTGAGGCAATCTTATCTGGTGAAACAGATTTTTTGTCTTCAATAAAGTCTTCTAGAACACTATCATCACTATCATCACCAACCGGAGCACCAAGTGAAATGGTCTCTTGAGATATTTTAATAATATGGTTAATCTTTACAATCTCAACACCCATTTCTGCAGAAATCTCCTCTGGCATTGGCTCACGACCAAGTTCTTGAACCAATCTTCTAGAAACTTGTTGAAACTTGTTAATATTTTCCACCATATGTACTGGAATTCTAATCGTTCTAGACTGATCTGCTAATGATCTAGTGATTGCCTGTCTAATCCACCAAGTAGCATAAGTAGAAAATTTGTACCCCTTACGATAATCAAACTTCTGAATACCTCTAAATAAACCAATATTCCCCTCTTGGATCAGATCCAATAAAGATAAATTCTTACCAGTAAATCTTTTAGCGATAGAAACCACCAATCTAAGATTAGCTCGAATCAACTGCTGTCTAGCCTCCACATCTCCTCGTTCAATTCTCTTGGCTAGCGAAACTTCTTCATCTGCTGTTAAAAGTGGCACCTTACCAATTTCTCTCAAGTACATCTGAATTGAATCAGCAGAAATATCACTTAAATCTAAATTGGTTAAATCCTTCTTCGGCAGTTTAATCTCTCTAGTCTTTTTCTTTTTACCATCCGTGTCTATACCAGAAAGTCCAACAACACCAGCAAAGGCCCCACTCTTTTCAACCACACTAACCCCAGCATCATCTAAATCCTCCAACAAATCTTCATATTGATCAAGATATTCTTCAATTTCTGGCATTGCCAATAATATTTCTTCTTCATTAAGAAATCCCCGCATTCTTCCCTTGCGGATCAATTCCCCGAGCACATCGTCTCCTACTCTAATCTTTACTTTGACGACTCGTTTTTTTCGAGGTGCCTTTTTCTTTGCCGCCTTCTTTTTTGCTGGCTTTTTAGCTGGCTTTCTTTTAGCTGGCTTTTTTTTGACTGGCGCCCTCTTTTTTGCTACTACTCTCTTTTTAGGTTTAGCCACCTTTTTTTTAACTGGTTTTTTGGCTACTTTTTTAGCAGTTTTACGCTTGTTTTTTTTCTTTACCTGAGCCATTATTTTAAAAGTTTTTTTGTTTAATTAACTCTCCTAATTGAGCGTAAATCTCTTCTACATCACCATCCGCCCGACCACTTTCCACTAACTCCAACTTATGTTTTAACTCGTTAATCTTATTCTTTAAATATCGTTCTTTAAACACCCTACTAATACCGTCTATAGCCATCTGAATCTCTGAATCATCTAATTCTAAATAATCTTTCTGAAACAACAAAAACGACTCAGCCAACAAATCAGCCGGTCTTTGACTATCTTCTAGTTGATTATTCTTAAACCAATCATTGAGCAAATCAAATAAATCAGACTCATCACTCAGAGCCGTATTGCCTTTAGTATAGAATAAAATGATATTTTTGTAAATAGACAGAATACCTTGGTCATTAATGTATTCTGGCGCAACCCTGTCGATAATCTCCCCCATTTTTGAGGGTTTAGCAAGTAAAACAGCCAATAATTTCTTAAACATCTCCCATTCTACATCAATTTGCTTATCCACAACAACAGCTTGAACATTTGGAGCGGTCGGTTCAAGATGTACTAATTCTTTTATTTCCAACCGCAAAATATCTTCAGAGATATCCAATCGCTGAGATAGCTTTTTAAGCCAAAACTCCTGATCAATTCTACTTTTCAACTTCACAATCTTTGCCAATACAAATCTAATAGACTTCTTTCTAATCACTCCATCGGTCATATCTTTATTATCCACTTCCTGATTAAAAAAATATTCAATCACTGGCTTGGCATCATCAATTGCTTGTTGCCAAATCTTTGGATCTTTTGATACACACTCACCAGGATCCTTGATTCCATCTGGTAAGGTGACAATTTTTACATCCATCTCCTCAGCTAAGGCTAGATCGATGCTTCGCTCAGCTGCACGCCTCCCGGCCTCATCCATATCTAGAGCAAGTGCTAGATTGTTAGTATATCTTTTTAAAATCTTTAGTTGATGTTCGGTTAACGCGGTTCCAGAAATCGCAACTACATTTTTAACCCCCGCCTGATGAGATGGAATTACATCCATATATCCCTCAACCAATATACATAAATCTTTTTGACGAATTGCCTCCTTTGCTTGGTATAGTCCGTAAAGCACCATACTCTTATTATATATCTGGGTTTGAGGCGTATTAATGTATTTTACATCATCATCCTTTTTTAAGGTTCGCGCACCGAATCCAACCGTCTTACCATTGATGTCTAAAATTGGAAACATTAATCTCCCCCGGAACCGGTCATAATAACCAACTGCGTTATTCCTTTTTATCGACAGACCAGCCAAAAAGATAGTCTGATCATCATATTCTTTCTTTTTCAGGAAGTTAGTTAAGTTGTCCCAATTATCTATTGAGTATCCTAAATGAAAATCTTCAATCGTTTCTTGGCTAATTCCACGGTCTTCCACATATTTTTTGGCATCCTTGGCAGAATCAGATTCTAAAAGTATCTTATGCCAATATCTTTCTGCTAAATTAGAAACATCATGGAGTTTTGATCGTTTCCCCTCTCCTTTGCTATCATAAGTCGCTAATTTTACTCCGGCTCTTTGAGCTAAAAACTTTTTTGCTTCTGGAAATTCCATTCCTTCAAGTTTCATCAAAAAACTAAATACATCTCCTCCTTCATTACAGCCGAAACACCGCCAGATCTGTTTAGCTGGATTAATCATCATCGATGGTGTTTTTTCATTATGAAAAGGACAAAGAGCCTTAAAGTTGGCTCCTGCTGGCGTCAATTTCAGATAACCGCTCATAAAATCGGCGATATCTATTTTTGATTTTATTTCTTCAACTTCTTGACTCATACTGGTTAGTCTTCTTAAGTTTAAATATTAATCTAATGCCAAGAGGCAACACAAACCCACCCAGAGCCCAATAACGAACGCTGTGACTATATTCGGCCAAATAACGCTGATATACCCCCCTACTATACCCCAGAATAACCAAGATTACAATTCAAGCCGTGATACCGATTAAATTAAGCCTCAAAAACTTCCGGGACTTCTTTACCCACTCCATACTAATCGTTGAATGCGGTGTATTTAAAAATAGCTCAAACGAAATTCGCTACTCGCTACACTTCGCACAGCTCGGATTGGACAGGCGGACAGAAATTACGACAAAGTCGCGAACATTAACAATTTCAGGTTTTTATTGAATTAAGAATAACTCAATTCAGAGAATTTTTCAATAATTTATAAATCGACAAATTCTCGCTCTTTAAATTCAGAAAAAAAGCCTCTCACAGGGATTCGTTTTTAACGAATATGTGAGAGGCTGGGTTGATGAAGGCGCAGTGCCGAAACTACGCCACGCCATAGATGCGGTCAATTTCCTCGTCGAGCCAGGCGGTAAGGACCGCCTCGCACCTCGCAATATCATCGTGCACTCTCGGCATGAGCTCCTCGTCGATCTCCTTCATCACTTCGCGTCGCTTCTTATCGTCGGGTTTGAGGCCATTCAGGGTTTGAATCATGCCATTCCTGACCACGTCGGGGTCCATGGAGGACGTGCTCATCCCCAGTCTGGAGGAAACGGCGAACTCATCCTTGGTAAGCATCTGCCGAGTGATCTCATCTTTTGCGTTCTGCACGAGCAGTTTGATCGGCAACATTCCGCGTTCGGCCGCGGATCTGATCGGCAACATTCCGCGTTCGGCCGCGAAATCGAGCAGCGTCTTCACCCACCGCCAATAATCACCGCAGAGGTTTATGGGCGACAGCCTCAGCGTGGTCTCGATGATGCTTTCAGACAGCCCGAGTTCATCAACGTTGATCTCGATCTCCACGATATCCTCAATTGCCGAAGAAACGAAGTTGTCGAGGTCTTGAGGCAAGACCAGAGACGTCGTGCATCGGCCCTGCATGAGGCGATGAGCGAACACGCCGGAAACCAAGTCCATAAACCTGCTCCTGATCGCGATAACCTGCGGATTCTCCTCCTGCACCTCCTCGCCAATTTGCTCTTCCATTCGCGCTTCCAACTTCGCCCGATTGCTCCAACCTGCGTTGAAAACCACACCTAGTAAGAGCCTCAGTTCTTCCTCAGTCAGGGCCTGCTTCAAAGACTCCAGTTCTTCCTCGGTCATGGTCTGTTTCGTGAGCATTTTGCACTCCTTTCTTCTGTTGGGAATGTACTAGTTCGAATCCAAGCACTATACTAAGATTTCATGCCATCTTAGCATATTAGACCATAAAAGTCAATAGTCGGCAAATTTGCCGACTATTGAGAAAAATTTTATAAAAAGCTTCTTTTGCCCTTATTAATAAATCATTTTCTTTTTCACCAAAAAACCCCTTTCAAATCATAGCCAAACGGCAACAAAGCCACCACCCTACAACCTCTTCAAACTTGCATTTTCCTAGCCTGGCGGAGAGAGAGGGATTCGAACCCTCGAAGGGCTATAAACCCTTACACGCTTTCCAAGCGGGCCCGTTCAGCCACTCCGGCACCTCTCCCTAAAAGAGGCGATGTAATCGCCTCTTTTGTTTTTATTTACATTTACTGTAGTAAATCATTTAATACCGCTTCAAACTCTGCGGTTTCAGCAGCTAAATCATCTTGAGATTCATAGCCATTACCGACTCTAAAATATTTACAGCCGAACACGAATGTTGGAATTGAACCACCCGGGTTAAACTCTCGATAAACTGCTTGGTGAGCAGACGGCATGCTAGACTCTTTCTCTGAGGTCAGCATATCATCATTAATATCTACTTCCCAATGATAGGCAACGATTTTACCTGCATCCACATACCCTTGAACTAAACTATCAAAAGTACTAGAAATCCACTTACAATGAGGACACCATGTGGTTGAAAATAGATATACTACTGGTTTGCCATCTTCAGTACAAATTTCAGCACCAGCCTTTTCAGAAAAAGTTCTGATCCCTGCAGCTGTTGATGCAACTGTTGCTGGACCCTCACCCGTGGCAGGAGGAATAGTATTATCTGCTGGTTGATTATTATCTCCAACTGGGCCCGCACCCTCATTACCATTATTTATGTTAACCATTACCACCCCCATGATAATAAGTCCAATCACTGCTATAACAGCAATGCCGCCGAAAAGTCCCAATAGAAACTGTTGATTATTTTCTTGTCCTGGCATAATCTTATTTTTTTATTATTTATTTTTTATTTAATTTTGGTTTTTGTTTATGAAAGTCTGTTGCCATCTGAAATTGATGTCCTACTCTTAAAATAGTTTTCTCGTCAAATCTCTTTCCTAAAAGTTGAACCCCTACTGGCAAGCCGTTTGAAAATCCTGCTGGAATCGACAGCCCACAAATACCTGCCAAGGACGCCGGAATAGTAAATATATCACCTAAATACATCTTTACTGGGTCACTTATGTTTTCCCCAATTTTAAAGGCTGGGGTTGGGGCGACCGGTGTTAAAATAACATCTACTTTTTCAAATACCTTATCAAAATCTTCTTTCACCAATGTTCTTATCTGCATCGCCTTTTTGTAATAAGCATCATAGTACCCAGCAGAAAGTGCATAAGTACCGATCATAATTCTTCTTTTTACTTCATCGCCAAATCCTTCGCCCTTAGAGTCCTTATAAATATCCATTAGTCCTTTTCCATCTCGCTTAGATAGTCCGTATCTAATTCCATCGTATCTGGCCATATTAGAACTAACCTCACTGGGACAAATCACGTAATAAGCGGCTACGGCCAAGTCGGTGTGAGGCAGGCTAATATCAATAACCTCGGCACCCATTTCTTCGAGCTTTTTTACTGCATTTAAAACTTCCTGCCTAACTCCAGCATCCACGCCATCAATAAAATATTCTTTTGGTAATCCGATCTTTAGTCCTTTAATTTCTTTTTTAATTTCTTTACTATAATTATCCACTGCTTCATTTGGAGTGGTCGAATCCTTTTCATCACTCCCTGCTATCTCTCCCATAATCACCGCTAAATCCTCTACCGTCTTTGCTATTGGCCCCATAGTGTCTAATGATGATGTCATTGCCATTGTGCCATAACGAGAAATCCTTCCATATGTTGGCTTAAGGCCTGAAACACCACAAAAAGAAGCCGGTTGTCTGACTGACCCACCCGTATCTGTCCCCCAAGAATAAATACACATATCCCCAGAAACTGCAGCGACTGGACCACTAGAACTTCCTCCAGATACTCTCTCCAAATCCCAAGGGTTGTAGGTCGGACCATAAGCAGAATTTTCACCAGAACCACCTTGAGCAAACTCATCACAATTATTTTTACCAATGATTACACCACCAAACTCTCGTGTTCTTTTAACAACCGTTGCATCATATGGAGGAATGTAACTTTCTAATATTTTAGATCCACCAGTTGATCTAAGCCCCTTAGTGCAAAAAACATCCTTAAAAGACATCGGAATACCAGCAAGTGGAGAAAGATCCTCACCAGAAGCAATCTTTTTATCTACTGCTTTGGCCTGTTTCAAAGCTTCCTTTTCATTTAAAGTTAAAAACGCTTTGACCTTACCGTCAACTTTTTTAATTTGGTCAAGACAAGCCTTAGTCAGTTCAACTGAAGAGAAGTCTCCGTCACGCAGACCCTTAAAGGCTTCCAATAATGTTAATTTATGTAATTCTGGCATAATTCTATTTATTCTCTAATACTTTTGGCACTACAATCTGGTCGCCAGCTTTCTCTGGAGCACACTCAACTAATTCCTCGTGGATACTAGATTCTTCAATATTATCCTCTCGCATCACATTAGTTAGCCCAGTTACTTGTGAAGTTGGAATAACGCCCTTAGTGTCAACTTCTTTCATTTTTTCGACATATTCTAAAATAGACGAGAGTTGCTCGCCATACTGCTTTTTTTCTTTTTCGGCTAAATGTAGCCTCGCCAGATTAGCGATATGCTCCACCTCTGCCTTCGTTAATTTAGCCATTATAATATCTGATTTACCTTAGTATTTTACAAGAATTTGAGAAGATTTTCAAGGGTTTAAGAATTTCTACTTCAATAGCCCCAAAAATTGATCTTCGTCCAATATTTTTACCTCTAATTTCTGGGCCTTATCATATTTTGATCCAGGGTTACTACCCGCCACTACATAGTCGGTCTTTTTGCTAACTGAGGATGATACACTACCACCAAGAGACCTAATCATATCTTTGGCCTCATCTCTGGTCATTTTTCTCATTTCACCAGTTAAAACAAAAGTTTTGCTGACTAATTTACCTTCATCTTTAGTTTCTGGCAATTCAATTTGAATCTGTGCTTCATTTAATTTGCTAATTAAAACAATACTCTTTTCATTTTTAAACCAATCATAGAAACTCTTCGCTACAATTGGCCCAACTCCATCAACTGTTTCTATATTTTCTAATGTCAAATTATTTATCGCCCCAGAGAAAGCATCAACACCGATAACACCAACTTGTTTAATCGCTAGAGCGATAGCAGCTGCTAATAAAATTGCTGTTTCCTCTCCCACATGTCGGATGCCTAAGGCATAAATAAACTTTGCCAATGTGATGTTTTTACTTCCCTCGACTGACTTTAGCAAATTATCTACCGACTTATCTGCAAATCTCTCCAGAGGATCTAAATCTTCTTTAGTTAAAGAAAAAATATCCCCAGCATCCTTAACTAAATCAGCTATTTGTAACTGTTCTAGTATTTTCGGGCCCAAACCATCAATATTAAACGCTTTTTTAGACACAAAATGGCTCAAATTTTCCTTTTGTACTGCATAACACTCATTATTTGAACAATAATGAGCCACTTCTCCAGATTTTTTAACCACCTTAAAACCACAAATTGGACATTCTTCTGGCATCTTGAATTTCTTTTCCTTCCCAGTTCTCATTTTAGGAAGCGTCTCAATAATATCTGGAATAATATCCCCCGCTTTTTGCAAGATCACCGTATCACCAATTCGTACATCCAATCGATCTATCTCATCCTGATTATGAAGCGTTGCTCTTTTAACTACTGATCCGGCAAGATTCACCGGTGTTAAATGAGCTACCGGAGTAAGTGCTCCAGTTCGTCCCACTTGCACTTGAATATCTTCTACTACTGTAGTAACCTGCTCAGCAGGAAACTTATATGCTGCGGCCCACCGAACATGTTTGGCAGTTCGCCCCAGCTTATCTTGAGAATCTAAATCATTTACCTTCAGGACCACTCCATCAATACCGTAATCTAGTTTCAAGCGGGCTTTTTTCCACTTACTAAAATGCTTTTCAATTTCTGAAAAACCAATTATTTTTTTAATATAGGGATTAATTTTAAAACCCAACTTCTTAAGCTTATTAAATACATCCTCCTGAGTAACTAAATCGTATTTTTGAGGCTCATAAATAGCCCAAATAAATGCATCGAGGTTACGAGAGCTAGCCACCTTCGGATCAAGCTGACGAACAGTGCCGGCTGCAGCGTTTCTAGGGTTAGCAAATTTTTGAACACTCTTTTTGTTCAAGGCCTCAAAACTTTTAACAGGCATGAACACTTCCCCGCCAACTTCAATGTCTATCTTTTCTTTTAGACTCAATGGAATGCTACCAATCGTTCTAATGGTGTGAGTTACCACCTCCCCCTCGAGACCATCACCTCGAGTCACTGCTTTTTCTAATACTCCATCTTTGTATATTAGAGAAATATTTAATCCATCAATTTTCAATTCTGCCAAGTATTCAATATCTTCGTTTGCGGATAATCCCAATCCCTTTTTCACTCGACCGTCAAAATCAATCACCTCATCAATTGAAAACATATCATCTAGTGAATATTTTGGAATACTGTGACGATGTTTTGCAAATCGACCAAGTGCCTTTCCTCCCACCCTTTGAGTTGGTGAATCGGCGGTTACAAGCTCTGGGTGTTGTTTTTCTAGCTTTTCTAACTCATCTTTTAGGGAGTCCCGTACTGCATCAGTCACCAGTGGTGCATCTAAGACGTAATAAGCATGGTCAATTTCCTTCAATTGCCCTTTTAGCTTACTTATTCTATTTTTTGCCTCAAGTTTTGTCATGATTAATTACTTAATTAATTAAGTAATTAATTTTTCTCAACCGCTGCCTTAATCAGACCGACGAATAAAGGGTGCGGATTAAGTGGTCGAGATTTAAATTCTGGATGAAACTGGACCCCAACGAAGAAGGGGTGAACATCCTTTGGTAGTTCAATTATCTCAACTAATTTATTATCTGGTGAGGTGCCAGCAATCACTAAGCCATTCTTTTCTACCAAATCACGATATTTGTTATTAAATTCATAACGATGACGATGCCTTTCTGGAATCTTGGACTTGCCATACAATTCAGCACTCATACTGTTCTTTTTTAGTTTACATGGATAAGCACCAAGTCTCATAGTATTGCCGTATTGTTTTTTAGCTAACTTCTCAGCCTGATCGGGCATAATATGGATAACTGGATTTTTTGTTTCAGGATCGATTTCTTCAGTGTGTGCATCTTTCTTACCACAGACATTTCGAACAAATTCAATCGCGGCCAGTTGCATACCATAGCAAAGACCAAGGTATGGGATCTTATTCTCTCGGGCATAACCAATGGCCATAATTTTACCTTCAACACCACGACTGCCAAATCCGCCAGGAACAATTAAACAGTCATAATTGCTTAACTCTTTAAGTTTCTTCTTATCCCCCTCATAAATATCTGAATTAATCCAATCTATTTCTGCTTTGGCGTTATTATAGGTGGCGCCATACTTAATCGATTCAATCACTGAAATATATGAATCTGGAAGGATAAAATCGCCCGTCTCGAAGTATTTACCCACAATTCCTACTTTGACCTTCTTTTTAATCTTTTTAGTCTTAGCAATGAATTTACGCCATTCTACCAAGTCCTTCGGACCAGTCTTCATACCAAATTTAGTAAGAATCTTGTCTCCCAGTCCTTCTTTTTCAAAATTGACTGGAATATCATAAACACTTTCTACATCCGGAGCAGAAATAATATCTTCTTTATGAACGTTACAAAAAGTAGCAATTTTTTGTTTTCGTGGAGCGTCTACCGGCACGCTAGCTCGACACAAAATAAAATCGGACTGAATCCCGTATGAATTTAAAGCCTTAGCTGCCATCTGAGTAGGCTTAGTTTTCATTTCACCAATCTTAGATGGAATTGGTAAAAATGTTACTAGCACAAACAACACATCTTCAGGACTTTTTAGATGCATCAATCGAGCAGATTCCAAAAATAATGTATTCTGGTATTCACCCACCGTTCCACCTATTTCAATTAAGGTGACATCGGCTTTGGCTTTTTTAGTGGCTCGCTTAATGCGATTAATAATCTCCTCTGTAATATGCGGAACAGCCTCAACACACTTACCACCATACTCTAAATTTCTTTCACGATTAATAACCGTCTGGTACACACGACCAGTGGTCATGTAATTGTCCCTATGGATATTAACATCCAAAAATCGTTCGTAGTTACCAAGGTCTTGATCTGTCTCATCGCCATCTTCGGTCACAAACACCTCTCCATGTTCTACGGGGTTCATAGTACCAGCATCGACATTAAGATACGGATCAATTTTGATCGCTGTAACACTTAATCCCTTGCCCTGCAAGATTCTACCAATTGATGCAGCAGCAATTCCTTTGCCTACTCCACTCATTACCCCTCCAATAACAAAAATAAACTTACTATTCTTCATAGACATTAGCAATTAAAAAATTATATAGATTAAAATTTCGCTTTTATATTACCATTAATACGTTTTTTTTACCAGTCTAAGGAGCAGGACACGTCCCAGGTGTCTGCCAGTTCAAACAGGGGTATTCTAGCCCCTCATTAATTCGCCAAATCTTATTGACGGGATGCCCACGATCACCCACAAAACCCCATTCTGGCTGATAAGTATCCTCTTGAACCATTTCAGCGGTTGTTTTACCTGTAGCACCAGTACAAGCTCCCTGACCACAACCAAGGGCAGCAAATATATCTGTATTCCAATAAGAGTTAGTAACAAGGGAACTCTCATTTTCACCAATTAATCCTCCCATATTACTGCCTCCAGAAACGATACCTATTGAATAAGAATCACTAATCACACTACTGCCCTTATTTATTCCAACTAATCCACCTACATTATCAGTACCATTAACTTCCCCCGTAGCATAAGAATTAAAAATTAAACCCACATTATTTTGTCCAACCAAGCCTCCAACAAAATTAGTGCCATCAATACTACTTGTACTATAAGAACTTTCGATCCTAGAATCACCATAAGCATACCCAGTCAACCCACCAACATTACTAAATCCTGTTACATTTCCTCCAGAATGAGAATTCATTATAACTACGCCGTCACCTGATCCAACTAACCCGCCAGTAGAACCCGTCCCCGTTACATCACCTGAAAACCATGAATTATTTATTGTTGTACTTATACTAAGGCCAACTAATCCTCCCACTACTTCTTGTGTTCCAATAATAGTTCCTTCTACGCTACAATTATCAATTGAAACCCCCAATTGAGCTCCAACCAAGCCACCAACATTTTTTCTGCCTGTAATATTAACCCCCGTCAATCGTGTATTTTTAATTTCAGCACCATCATTAACAAACTCAAATAAACCAACTATAATATCGGAACCCCTATCTATATATAAATTCTGTATAATATTATTTTGCCCATCAAAGACGCCAGTAAATTTACTGCTATTACTCCCAATCGGCTCCCAACCCGCGCCGGTAGTATACTGAGCGTCACATTCAGCAAAATCAATATCATTTTGTAATTCAAAATTGTTATTAGGATAGTTTCTAACATTATCTAAATCATCACAGGTACAAATATGGATTGGATCAACACCTGCGTCAAAACAATCAGAAATCCTATAACCACGACTACTAAAATCCTTAGCAATACTTTCATCTGAAAATAAAACAAAATCCGCCACGCCAGAAACCAAATCTTTTGGCGGCAAATGAGCCACTATCTCCTGGTAAGCCCCATTATAGGTACCACCAGACCTAATTGTTAAATTAGTAATCGCCTCTCCATCAACTTCTGTTCCTTCGACAATACTGCTACATTTAACGCCGTATGACTTAATGGTCAAGTTATCAACATACTCATCCGCTGACCCAATCGTCTTTACCTCTACCACATAATCACTAACAAATGGACTAGAATCAACTTTCTCATCACCAAAATCATAACACTCGGTTGGACCACCATCGGTTGGACCATCAAGAGAAATTATATCATTAATATCGGTATAGTTAATCAAAATATCATTACCAATCCCTACATCCTGAAACTGAGGATCTATCTGAGTAAAGGAGACCTGTAATTTTGGAGAACCACTGCCCTTTTCCCAATCAACTGTCATACTCTTAGCATTGTTAGTGCTGCCTAACCCACTTCGATTTAAAAAATATAACTTAATACTTTCACCATTGTCTAGTCTCTGCCGATATACTACCGACTCCGAATCAGTTGATGAATTCAAGTCCCATTTAGAATTATTATCTAAAGTGGCCCCACTTCTTAATCCCAACAGATCAGCAATACTATCAATATTATCCGCATTGCTTTCTTTTCTCATTAAAAACAAACTTTGTTCCAGCCCAGCATCAGCAGCATAGTAAGCTATAACAGATTTATCGATCTCTCCAGCCTTTTTTATATCAGATAGAATTAAAACACTAAAAGCAAGCGCCACTGAAAAAAGAATGGACATTATTATCAGGGTAACAATTAATATTACTCCCTTCTGTTCTCTCATAATTATCGCTTATAAATCTTACTCGAAATAGTTGTTTGAATGGTGAGCTCCTTACGATATTTTTCGGCTACTCCCCTATTTTTAATCTTTAACCAAAAAGTTAATCGTGGCTGAATATTTGTAGCTGGTGCAAACCCCCAAGGATTATCCACACTTGGCCAAACATAAAATCTAACCCCTACTACTTCAGTGTTCACGGAGTTTAAATAATCCACTGCTCCGTTACTGTTATAGGCTAGACTGGGTATAACCTCGCCACCACGAATTACTCCATTGTCATAATAAATTTCAACCGTCTCATCAAACTCATCCTCATAGAAAACAACAGCATCAAGCGGATTAGTTACTCCATTAAATGTAGTCACCACATCTAATTCCCTGGCTCGAAATTCTTGAGCAATCTTTTCAGTTATATATCTACCCTCATTTTGCAATCTTTGAAAACTAGCCGTATTTTTTTGTAAGTTATTCACATTCAAATAAATGCCAGTAACTATCACTATTAAAATAGAGAAGACACTCATTGCCACTAACGTTTCAATTAGAGTAAATCCTGATTGTCTTTTATTTAATATTTTCATTATTTCCAATTAAAAAGTTGATCTTGAGCCACTGTTTGACGATTTTTATTTCCTGCCCGCCAACTAACGGTGGACTTAATATCAATACCTATTTTAAGTTTATTGCCCTCACAACTTTGACCAGAATCCTTAACAGTAAAATCATCAGTATAGTCATCACATAATAAGTCACCTCCACCATTGGTATCCACACAACAAATTGAATTAATGGTAATTAATCGAGAAAAGTTTGTTTTAGTGTTACCAACAGGATCGTGAACATAAATACCATCGCCATCCAAATATAATCTGCCATCAGTACCCTCACCTAAATATCTATCGGCAGACAAAAGATTCAAGATAATATTATTTTCAGTGGTCAAACCACTGTCCCACAGGCAAGGATCAAATTCTACCCCATCATAAAAACAGGGGTCATTAGCATCTAAATGTAACCAATTAGAGTCACGGATGTTTTTTACCGTTTCCACCCCCTCACGAGCCAAATTAGCCCCAATAATACGCATTCTCGCCTCTTGTTCACCAGAAAAATTAGACAAAAATAGTGACCACACCGCAAACAGACCAACGCTAATAATGCCAATTGCTACAATTAGCTCCATAAGACTTTGACCTCTTTGTTTGTTTATTTTCATTAACAATTAATTATGTCCATTCGACCAGAAACCGCCCCAATATCAATACACTTTTGAAGAGAATCATTATTTAATTCTAAAGAAACACTACTAGTGGGCACCTCATCAACTAAAATGGTCATTCTCGCCCGGGGTAAACTAAAGCTAGTCACTACCGAATCAAAGCTGTCCGAATTAATTGTAATACTGTCCCCCAAGACAATATCCTCTAGTCGAAAAAATAATCCCTGATATCCAGCATAATAACAACCGGACTTGCAACCAGTATATCCAGACTCTCCATCAAAATCAAAACTATCGGCTATCACTATTCCGTAACTAGTTGGTCGAAATTCACCAACAATACTACCAGAATCAGCAACCATTGGCTTGCCACCAGCTAGTGCCTGAGTTTGAGCCTGATAAAAATAATCTAAAAATACTAAGGTGTCACTATTTAAAGCTGTTGTTTTCTGGTTACTACGAAAACCAACTACACCCATTGCAGAAATAATGCCCATAATTGCAACTACCACCAAAAGCTCTATCAAAGTAAAGCCTGCATTATTCTTAAATAGCCTCATAAAATTAAACCTAGATACCAATTAATGATTACTTCGCCATATAATAACGATACTAGGGTGCCAATTGATAAAAATGTACCAAGTGGAATTTGTGATCCCGCCTTTTTAACCTTACCTAAAAGTAAAAAGATAGAAATAACCGCCCCAATAATATATGACAGAAAAATCCCTACCAAAACTACTGGCCACCCTAAAAGTACCCCCATAAATAAGCCAAACCGTAAATCACCGTCACCAATCCACTTACCCTTAGATACCAAAAATTGAATTAAAAAAAACAGTAAACCAACCAGACCACCAATCAACATGCTTTGCCAAGTAACCCCCAGCCATAAATTAAATGCTAAAACGACTACAATAGCTGGAATCATCACTTTATCTAAAATCTGGTAGTATAAAAAGTCATACATAAACACTACCACTAGAACCAAAACAACAAATAAGTTCCTCACAATAAGTGGCCAAGCAATAGTACCGATTGCCAAAAAAACAAGTAAAAAAAGAATGGCTGTCACTAGCTCCACCAAAGGATACTGCCAAGAAATCTTTTTGCTACAATAGCGACAATTTCCCCTTAAAATAATAAAGCTTATTACTGGGATCAAATCCCTAGCTTTTAATATCTTTTTACAATGAGGGCAAATTGATCGGGAATTCATTATTTTGCCACCATGCTTCAGACGATGAATTATCACATTCAAAAAGCTACCAAAAATTAGCCCCATTATAAAAATAAAGATGGGTATGATCATTTACTAATACCTTTTTTTGTTAAAACATAGGCCCCGGGAACCACACCAGCTACTTTGGTCTCTAAGGCAAAACTAATAATATAATCACTATCTAAAAGTGAGTTAACAGTATATTGGTACATTCCCCTATTTATCGGATCAACAATCCGTCTAAGATCAACTACCCGATCACCAGAACCATTACAATAATTTACCAAGGAGTCGATCTGACATTCTGGTATCTGGTAGGTATTGAAATCATAAAAATAATAGGTCAATTGTGATTGTAAAATCTCCAAATCCGCCAGTCTTTGATAATCCCTACTTTTAGCTGAATTATAACCATTCCACCACACCAAAAGTGAAACAGCAATAATAATTAAAACCACATAAACAACGGCCTTAAAACGCGTTCTTTGAGTCATAAGATTGTCTTCTTTACTTAACAACTTTCAAATGTATTATATCATAATTTCGCCAACCAAAAAACCCTCTCCAGAGAGAGGATTTTTATAAAATTACAATCCTAGTATTGACACTTTACAGTACTATCAAGAGGCATCGGATATTCACCCCCCGGTTCTGGATTCTCTGAATCATAAGTTAATTCAACAGCATTACCAGTGGAATCTACACAGAAATACTGATCGTTATCAGAACAAAGTATTGCATAAACAGCATAACTCGCGCCTGCATTATCGCCAAATAAATCGGCCTCTTCCTTTACAATTGTATAAATCGCACTAGGAGAACAGCTAGGAGGAGTTAATGGCGCCCAATCAGCCGCATCAAAATCAGTGTAATCACCAGAGCCATCAGTAGTAAGTTCGGCAATTGTTCTAATTTGAGCCAAATCACTCTTGATCTGAACGTCATTTGCTTTATCACGAGCACTGTTTAATGACACAATTGCCAAAGAAGATAATAGGCCGATAATAGCAATAACTACCAACAATTCGATTAAAGTAAAACCTTTCTGTTTCATAAGTCCTTAATATTAATTAATTTATTTATTATATATCAAAATGTAACTTTTTTCCACTCGAGTGGATAAAATATATTGAAATAGACACATTTATTTAACAACTTTCAATTGTATTATATCATAATCTCGCCAACCAAAAAACCCTCTCCAGAGAGAGGGTTTTTAACATTAAAAGCTAAGCTTAAATTATTAAGGACACACAACAGAAGCAGCAGCAATTGGAATTCCTGTTACTAATATTTCCTTCGAATTCCCAGACGAATCCACGCAAAAAGCATTTGCAGTATCACCACATAACTGACCAACAGCAACATAACTAGTTTGATCGGTATCAGTTGACTTAATCAATTGATAGTTTGTGTCTGTAGCAGAACAGTCAGGTGGCACCAAAGTTGAAAAATCATCAACCACAAAAGCACTATAGTTACCAGAACCATCAGTATCTAATTCAGCAGTTGTTCTAATTTGAGCCAAATCACTCTTGATCTGAGCGTCATTTGCTTTATCACGAGCACTGTTTAATGACACAATTGCCAAAGATGATAATAGACCGATGATAGCAATAACTACCAACAATTCTATTAAAGTAAAACCATTTTTTCTCTTCATAAACGTTTGATATTAATTAATTTGTTCGTTACATCTTAAGAATGTAACATTTTTTCCACTCGAGTGGATAAAATATATTGAAATAGACACAAAAACACCTTAGTGCTATTTCATAATCGACTTTTATTATTGACAAGAATCTGGAGTCGCTCCCCGATCAGTCACAATACTAGCATAGCCATCAGAATCAACACAGAAATCTCTATCGACAACTCCACATAAATCAGCCCAAATAACATAACTTTCGGTAGAAACAATATACTTATAACCTGAATCATCTAAACTACAAGCGGGTGGATCAAATTGATTCGGTGGCGCCCATTCAATGGTGCCATCATAAGAACCATCATTATCATCTGCATATATTTCAATATGAGTCCTTAATTGAGCGATATCGCTTTTAATTTGGGCATCATACGCCTTCTTTCTGGCATCACCTAAAGACACTACGGCCAATGAAGATAATAGGCCAATAATAGCAATAACGACCAAAAGTTCAACTAAAGTAAAACCATTTTTTCTCTTCATAGTTTTGAAAAAGTTATTTTATATTATTTTTCTTGTCTTATTATACTTACTTTATTATACCATAAATAAAAAAATACTAGAAGGTTGATGATAGTTGCCACATCGGCATAATAATTGCTGCCACAAACCCGCCAATTGCAATACCTAAAATCACCATAATAATTGGCTCAATTAACGTTGAAATATTAGCAACACTAGTATCAATCTCCCTAGAATAAAAATCAATCATTCTGTCAATTATCTCATCAAGCCTACCGGTTTCTTCACCAATACTCATCATTTGAGAAACCATAATTGGAACCTCCTCATAAGTAGCAAAGCTTTCAGACACCGAGTTGCCCTCCTCTACTGCTAAAATAGCATCATCAATAATATCCTTATAGATTGAATTGCTCACTACCCCCTTCACAGTTTCCAGGGCCTGAGCGATTGGCACACCACCCTTAAGTAGGGTAGAAAAGCTTCTAAATATCCTCACAATATAAACCTTACGAAGTATTTTACCAAATACCGGCATATTAATTTTGACTTGATCTAAAAACTTTTTTCCGATTTCTACTTTTTTAAAAAAATAAACTAAAAAGCCAATGCCCCCAACAACCACTAAGATAATCAACCACCAAAAAATAACAAAAATATCAGACGCAGAAATCAAAATTTGAGTTAAAAACGGCAACTCCGCACCCGCCTCGGTTAACATAGTAGTCATTTGAGGAATTACCCAGGTCATCATAATCATACCAATAACAAATAAGCCGGAGAGAATAAAGGCTGGATAAATCATTGCTCCCTTAATTTTAGACTGCAAGTCATAATCCTTTTCCTGTTGATCGGCAATATAATCTACCACGTCCCCTAAACGACCAGAGGTTTCTCCTGATGCTATAACATTACTATAAAAATTGCTAAAAACGTGCGATGATTTTGTCATGGCAACCGAAAGCTTAGCCCCACCATCAATCTCATTTGCCACATTGGCAATAACCAAGCGAAGGCTTTTATTTTCAGTCTGCTTAACTAAGATATGCAAGGCCCGAACAATTGGTAAATTGGCCTTAACCATCACCGATAATTGCCTAAAAAATATCACCAGATCTTTAGACCTAACCCGATTAAAGATTGCCAACATTGACAGGTCTGGATTAGCAATATTCTTTTCAGAAATACTGATAATATTCCACTTTTTTTCAGTCAATAAATTAGCCACAATATCAGAACTGGCGGCATCAACCATTCCATCAATCATCTCATTTTTTGTATTTTTTGCTTTATATATGAAAACTGGCATAAGCTATTTTAACAAACTCGTTAATTTGTTTTTGTCACTAGCATTATTTAAGGCATCTTCGCGACTAATTTTACCAGACTTAAATAGCCCAACTATCGACTGGTCAAAAGAAATCATCTTATCTGCTCGAGAAGTTTGAATGACGGTATCTAATTGTTTCAAGTTACCAGAAGAAATAACTGATCTGACCGCCTCGTTAACAATCAACACCTCATGAACTGGGATCAACCCCCCACCAAACTTGGGTAAAAGCTTTTGACAAACAATTGCTCGCAATGAAGTAGAAAGTAAATCACGGATTCTCTCCTGATCAAAGCTTTGAAAGCTATCTAAAATCCTTGAAACCGTTTGGGTTACTGACCCAGCGCTAATTGCTGTAAAAACTAAAGCGCTGCCTCTGGCAATTTCCAGCACTTCTGGGATCAACCGAGTATCATGCATCTCTTCTAAAAACAATACATCACCATCTTCCTCTTGAAAATACTTTAGAGCGTCCAAAAATGATTTTGTGTCCCTGCCAACTTCTCTTTGTTCAATAATACTTTTTTTATTAGAAAAAATATGCTCAATCGGATCCTCAACCGTAATAATATATTCCTTACGACTCCTATTAATCTCATCAACTAGCGCGGCAATGGTTGTGGAACGACCAGAACCAAACGCACCAGAGATAATTACCAGCCCCTTATCTAAGGTGGCTAGGTCATTAACCACTTGACCCAATCCCAAAGAATCAATAGATGGCACCTGAGCCGGAATATAATGCATAGTTACTGAAACGGTCCCCTGCTGATAAAAGACATTAACCTTAAACCGAGCATTTTTATCAAATTCGAAAGTAGTTACAATCTCCTTATCATTAGCCAACTTCTTTTGGCGTACATCATCCAATACATGAGAGATTAATCCATCAATCAAATCAACCGTCACAACATCATAGTCATCTAATAATATTAGTTCACCACCAATCCTCACCATCGGAACGCTACCAACTGAAAAATGAACCGAGCCGGCACGCTTTTTAACGGCCTCAGCTAATATCTCCTTAATTTGAATTAAAGATGAGCTTGCCATAATTTATTTTGCGGCTAACTCTTTAATTTTACCAACAACCTCCGATGGCATAAAATGAGCCTTAATTAAATAATCAACAGCGCCCAGCTTTAATCCCTTATCTACATCTGCTTTCTGACTAAGGTTAGTCAATAAAATGACTGGGATATCTTTAGTCTTTTTATCACCCTTTAATTTATCAAGTACTGCAAAACCACTAAGTTTTGGCAAAACTAGATCAAGTAAAATTACATCTGGATTCTTTTTCTTCGCCAATGTTAACCCCTTTTCCCCATCATAAGCCGCACTAACATCAAAGCCCTCTAAATTGAACTTTGTTTTGTACAGGTCAGCTAAGAATACATCATCCTCTACAATTAAAATGCTGATTTTGTCGTTTTTCATAAGTTAGATATAAATAATTAAATATTAGTTAAATTTGTGATACTCGTAGAACTTCCTCAACCGTAGTTAAGCCTTGGAGCGCCTTTAGTAGTCCATCCTGAGTTAAAGAAATAAAACCCTGTTTACGCAACTGCTCAATTATATCCTTATCGGTAAACTTTTCAGCAATCACCGCTTTAAGGTCCCTACCGACTTCGATAATCTCAGCAACCACGCTTCGCCCAGCGTAACCAGTGTTATTACACTCATTACACCCCTTGCCTCGATAAAATTTAAAATTGCCCTTAAATTCAACCAAAAATTCTTCGGGAATATTTTTAATTGCCTTATTTACTTTATCCTGAGTGGCCCGAGGAAGCTTAGTTTCCTCCTTACATTTTTGACAAACTTTACGAATAAGTCTCTGGGCCAAAATTAAATTAAGGGTGGAAGATAATAAAAACGCTTCAGCGCCCATATCAATCAAACGAGGAATAGCACCTTTAGCATCATTGGTATGCAATGTCGAAAAAACTAAATGTCCTGTTAAGGCAGCATGAATTACCAGCTCTGCCGTCTCCTTATCACGAATCTCTCCAACCATTACAATATTTGGATCCTGTCTTAAAATAGCCCTAAGCCCCTTGGCAAAAGTATAGCCAATATCTGTTCTGATCTGTGATTGATTGATACCAGAAATATAATACTCAACCGGATCTTCTAATGTTGTAATATTAGCGTTTTCAGAATTAAGATCATTTAAAACAGAATAGAGAGTGGTAGTCTTACCACTGCCTGTGGGACCAGTTAATAGAAATAATCCATGAGGCTTTTTCATATTTCTCTCGATAATCTTGATGTGTTGCTTGTTAAAACCTAGCTCAACTAGATTTGGTACGCCCGCTGAAGTATCCAATACTCTCATAACTACTTTTTCAGCATCAAGCATTGGTAAAACTGAAACACGCAGATCTATCTCTTGACCGTCCACCTCGGCCATAATTCTACCATCCTGAGGAATTCTGGTTTCGTCTAGTTTTAAGCCAGCCAAAACTTTTATCCTTGAAATAACTGCCTGTTGCAAAAACTTTGGCAAAGTCAAAGATGACTTCAATACCCCGTCAACTCGGTAGCGCACTCTAGCCTCCCCACGACTGGGCTCAATGTGAATATCTGATGCACCGCCGTCAACAGCATGCTTAATAATCACAGAAACTATCTTAGCAACCGGCGCCGACTTCAATGATGCATCTCCAGACTCACTACTAATATCTAAAGCATCCTCTTTTTGCGAAAAATCTACCTCGGCCGCCTCCATGGCGGTACCAATCTCCTTCTTATACCCAGTATAACCGTCCATCGCGATCCTAAAATCGTTTAATGAGATTGTGTAATAGACTGCTCTAAGACCCTGTTGCCCGACCAAGAACTCTATTGCATCATGCGCCTGCAAGTTCCCTGGATCAACCATTCCTACCTTAATATTTTGCCCATCACGATCGAACACCACCATCTGATAATTTTTTGCCACTTTGGCAGACAATACCTTTAAAGAGTCGTCTCTGATTTCCGCCTTAGACAGGTCAGCAACCTCAATATTAAATATCTTCCCCTTTAGTTCGGCAAACTTTTGTTCATCAAAAAGGCCCGATTTAATAATCGCCTCTTCAAAGCTCTTTTTCTTTCCCCTAGAAACACGTTCGATATCGGTCAACTTAGCCTCATCAATCAATTTTTCAGATAAAAGATAGCTTTTGATTTTATTTTTAAATAGTTCCTTCATTTTTAATTATTTAATTGGTCATCGATCGGAAAGCTATTACTGTCTCTTTCCGCATCATCTAAAATAAAAATCTTCTTTTTAATAAAAGGGTTCTCTCTGGATGTATCCAATCTCACATCAGACCAAATAATCGGCCAAACACCATATTTTCCCCTCAAATTATAGTACTCTAACTGACTAGTAACATCATTTTTAGTTCTAACTAAATCTTGCACTCTGGTTGGCTTTTCATTAATAATCCCAACTATTGTATCATCGCCTACACCACGACCGTTCCAATATGTAACAAATATAACCACACAAATAACTAGAACCACCAAAAGAAAGCCAGTTGATGCCCCTCTGCCAGATTTTCTTCTTCTTTTAATCATTTTGTTTAATATAAGGAGTATTAATCTCCCTGATTATGTTGTTTAACGTAGCCTTAATGGAATAAGGTAAAAATGTGAGAGCTTCACTAGCACATCTGCGACAATCAATTTTATTGAACCCCATCAATATAATAATAAGTAACAAAATTCAAATCATATTGGAAATTGTCACTGTCTAGAGAACCAAAATCAATCGTTAATATATCAAAAACCATAATACTATCTTCCATTGCTCCCAAAAACTTCTTAAAGCTACGATAATCACCACCGACAACAGACATATCAATGTTGACTTTGTGCAATCTTTCCGAAACAGCTGTGTGAGACTTCTTCGGCTCATTAACAGAAATAGATTCAACCCAAAATCCACGACGAGATGCTAACGCTTCTAGCTGAACCATCAAGGACGGCAAATCAAATTTGTTTGGTAACGCCAAAGACATTAATTCCCTTTCTTGATCAGTAAAATCTACTGTCCGATTAATAAATTGCAAACTAGATGCTTGAGATTCTTTCAGCCCAGAAATCGTGTTTTCTAGTCCGACCAAATCAACTTGGCGTTTTTGATATAATTTATCGTACGCCGGTCCGACCACCAACAAATAACCAAAAATAAAAATGATTAAGACAAGAATAAGGATAATCCAATGAAAATACTTATTTAATACTTTAAAAATCTTCTCCGTGAGCGACCGACTTGTCTTAATTTTATTATTGGCCTGATCAGCCTTTTTATCTTTTACTATTTCCATAATAATTAATCAACTACTGTTAATAATCTATCTGCAAGCTCAATTTTTAAATCGAAACTAACTCCCGACACCCCCTGATTACTGGCAACATCCAAAGAAATATCACCCACCTCAATAGATTTGATAAAATCATCAGCATTCTCAAAAACTACAATTTGTTTAGCACCCTCTCTATAACTGCTAGCAGAAACGGGCAACTCCAACTGTCCATTAATATCGGCAGACATCCCATCATAATAAACACCTTCTAAGGTATATTTTTCTAAGAGAGTAAAAAACTTAGTCCAACGAATATGATTATCAAGTATTTTATCAAGTGACAGTAACTTTCTCTGTAAAACAATTGTCTCTGTTTTTCCCTGCTGACTTTTTCCCACAGCCATATTTAACTCCAATATTTCATTCTGCTTAATAAACATATCCCTAGTCACTCTTTTTTGGATCACTCCAATTGTAAAATGTGCCCCAAAAACCAGCAAACCAGCAACGATAATTGATAAAACCAAGGCGATTGTTTTTCGTCTTATCCCCACTTCATCCTTAAAGGCCAACTCAGCTGGCACCAAATTAATATTTAATTTAAACTTCTTACCCTTGCCCTTCAGGGTCGAAAGCCCAAAATGAAAAGATTTAAGTTTTGGCTTCTTGTCTTGGCCCACTTTCTTAGCAATAACCGTATCTGAACCATTATCATCATTATTCTTCTTTTGATCATCAAATTTTATACTTTTAAAATCAATAACTGGACTTGGCTTATCCATTTTGTCGGCCGCAGCCGAAATCAAAGATTGATGGTTCGATGGTGGGACTGGCGAATCTTTTTTTTCTTTCGCCTTATTTGGTGAATGAAACTTTACACTAGAAAAACTATTATCAGATTTTTGCCGATAAACCTTCTTCTGCTCCCTGGCAGCCGATAACATATCAACATCCAGACTTGGCTTACTTTTTGGAACTGGCGCCTGATGATCACCTAAACTACCGCTCTTTTCCGGTTTTTTATCACCAAAAATCTTTTTCCATAAAGTTTTCTCGTCACCATTATTTTTAAGCCCAGCCAACCTATCCTTTTTGGGTCGAGACAATTCAATTTCAAAAACTCTCGGCTTTTTGGCCGTTTTGTTTCTTTCTTTTTCTTCCCTACCTCTCATGTCTTGAGGCAGTAAATTTACATCACTCATATTATTCTATATCTCTCATTGCTAAGCCGGTTGAAATAGCAAACCGGGACCCTAATCGATCCAAAACTGGTTTTAGCTCAGTAGGATATACCACCCTGGCCCAAGGATCTCCGATATAAGTATTGATATTTAAAATCTTTGATAAATACCCGGGCAAATTTCCTAGAAGTGCCGCCCCGCCAGTCAAAATAATCTTTTCAATTTTTTTACCATTCTGCTCCTCATACAATTCGATAGTATATTTTATTTCATGCAACATCGAAGCAAATGCCTTTTCTATTGTTTGAGGTAATGTATTATTAGCTCCATCAACATCTAATGACAAGTCTTGCTTAAATTGCTCAGCCCGATCAAAACTAATATTTAGACCATTTGATATAGACTGGGTAACCATCATCCCCCCAACCTCAATACTACGGCTAAGAGATGGTATTCCGCGATCAACCACTGTTACGCTCGAAGTAGCTGCCCCCAAATCCACCAACATAATAATCGATTTATCGTTGCCAATTAAAGAACGGGTCAAGGCAAAACTCTCAGTTTCTAGGCTTAACAAACTCAGTCCTGCAGCATTAAAGATTTCAATATATTTGCCAACCAGTCTTTTACTGGCTCCGGTCAATAATATCTGTAAACTTTTTTTCTGCTTAGAAAATATTTTACCCCCTGCACCCCTAGAACCGACTCCTTTAACAGACTTCTTCTTTTTATCCGGACCACTATCTTCAATAATCTTCCAATCTAAAATAATCTCCTCCAAAGGAATGGGAATAATCTTTTTTGCCTCCCAACTAATAGCCGAGGCTAACTCTTTCTTGGAAAGTGCAGGCAGATTTAACACTGATGTAAAAACAGAAAAATTGGGCAAGGCAGCAATTACCTTTTTTGATGTTGTATTTGCCTTTTTACAAACGTCTGCTAGAACCTCAGCTGCCTCTTTTACATTTGCTATCACATCACCCTCTAATCCAGCACCAGTCAAATTTTTTTCAGTAAATCCATAAGTTACCAATCGTGGTCGCCCCTTAAAATTTGCCAATTCAACAACCTTAATCGAGCTTGTCCCCAAGTCAACTCCTAAATAACTGTTATTGGATGATAATATTCCCATTTATATTTAAACTTATAATGATATTTTTAAGCTATCTCAATACACAAAATCACGAATTATTGGCAGACCTTCCACAAAACCTAAAAGTCCAGGCGATGGATTGGCTACCAATCTACCATCATAAACTATTCTTTCTGATCCCTTAGCTATATCTGCATAAATACGACGAAAATCAAACGCTTTAGCAACAATTAGACCAGAAACCGTAAGCGGATTGTTATCTTGACCAGAGAAGAATACGCCACAACCATTCTGCTCATAACGAGGATAATCTGAGTCATCACCACTACAAACCTCGCCATTTCCTAGCAAAACGTACGCCCCGACAATATTACTCACTGATGGGTTAATTACCACGTCACCTTCAACAATCCAGGCCACTGACGCTAGTTGGCTTAAGTCGGCTGGCACATTTACCTCATAGCTCATGTTTCCATTAATAAAAAGGTCTCCCGTCACAACTATTGTTCCATTACCACGCTGACCAATACCACCATTATTGAAAACAACATCACTATCAACGATCAAATCACCTTCTACTACATAAACAGCATTATTTAATATCTTGCCATCACTCCATGAATCAATTGTAGACACCGGAACAACAACATGACCAAATTTATTCTTGTTTATTATTATACCATAAATCGACGTTGTAATGCCAACTAAATCAATCTTGCCTAAAGCATTATAAAAAACACCGTCACTGAAACTGGAATCTGGGAAAGCGATGTCCACTCCAGCAATAAACTTCTGACTATTACCATCCTGGCTACAATTAGACGAAGACACTCCTTTAACTGAATCTGCAAAAATACAATAAGTAGCGTTATTAGCAACCGATCCAGTTTTCTGCTTAACATCATTACGACTAAAGATAGCACCGTGCTGAGTTTCTAACCATGGATAAACCACTCCTGCACCCCAATCGGAATTAAAATGAATCCAACCAGCGCCCAACGTCTTTGTACTGTCCCCATTCCAACCCCAGCCAAGCAAGTCGCCATTGGTTGAGTCAGAATTAACTCCATAAAGCTCACAATTAGTACAATCACTACAATAAATCTTTGATGATCCTAAAACAGACGAGCTTTCGTGACAGAATTCATTATCATCACCCACTACTCCATTGCCCTGACAGGCAGAGCAGGTATATCCACTACCTCCAGTTACTGAGTCGACATCAGAATCAGGAATATTTTGACTATTAAAATATGTTCGATTAAAACAAGTAGCACAAGAATCATAATCAACTTCCGAATACTCTAAGCAAGGCTCAACATCTTCACATACTTCCACAGGCGGATCACCAACCATACTACATCTTTGCGACAACCTTAAGCATGTTGGCTCACAATCATAGCACTTTTGACCAACCGTTGAACCGGCGTTGCCCCCACGACGAAAATGAATCCAGCCATCAGCCCCTAAAGCCATAATATTGGCCCAACCATCTATCTTTCTGGTATTTGAATCCATGGTAGCCACGGGCACTAAGCCATCTGGATCTAAACCAGAACAAGTAGAACCAAAACAAATCCAACCAGCATCCGACCAGCCATAACCCGTAATTTTATTATCACCATTAATACTTACTTGATATTCAACCCTAGCTCCTCCCACACCTCTTGGCGCACAAAATATTAATGAATCTTGATTAAAAATTACCTCACAATTTTTAGAGCTTAACGAAATCCAGCCATAATTTTCACTATAAAGCCAACCAACCAGCTCATATTGAGAAGCCTGAGCATCAACGGCTTGTGAATAAACAAAAGCCCATCCTGAAGCAGTAAATATCAGGAAGAATATGAATATTATACTTATCTTTATTATCTTAAAAGACATTAAACAGTTTTTGAATTAATATTTTATTTTAAAATTATTTCCAATGCCTCAAACTCCTTAATATTATGAATATCCATCTCAGCCTTAACCTCAATCTCCTTGCCCACAGCTAATTCCAAACGATCGATCTCAGTATTAAAAAATGGCAATGGTAGTTCAGGCAATGAAAAATCTTCAGTCCCCTCGCCTATGGCACCACCCATGACAGACTGAAACTCATCCATTTCATTTTCTAGCTGCTCGTAATCTTTAGCCACTTCTCGATAAAACTTAGTTTTATTAGTAATTTTTATGATTCGAGTATCTAATGACGGATCGGCCAATGGATTAATGGGATTAACCGCTAGATCTAACTGATCTGTTTGAATCGATTTTATTTCACCGGCAATACTATCAGATTCTCTAAGGCCATAACCCCTAACCACCGCTGCATGTCCCCGTCTAATTAATCTATCATAAGCCGCTTTTAGCCCCGACTGTAAATCAACCCCATCAACATATTCAGTTGTGAATGAATAATCATCTCGATTAAGTAATTCAGACCCAAAGAAACCTATCCCAGAGAAAAGAATAGCAACGATTAGGGCGGTAATTAAAACTTGTTTCAAACTATACATATTTTTTAATTAGTCAATTTATATTATTTAAAATTAAGTTAGGGACAAATAAACAAAATAGTCGAATTAGTCCTTGAGGCAACGGACCGATAAGCCGTAAAGATTATTGTACGCGCCCCGGCCGACAGTAGCACTAGATAAACTCAGGTTTCGTGCCCAAGCATTAGCTTCTCTTAAAAACGATGACCAGAAGACGGTATGCGCAAAACGACCATTGAATAGACTATTGGTACTACGATAACCAGCCAAAAGGCCCGCAAAATTAGAAGATCCACCAGTCTTAAGTACTGTGCCTTCGTTAGTGCCCAGCCAGCCAGTTGTGGACTGGTTAAACGGGAAATCAGTAACACAAGATTCAGAAGAACATACAGCCCGCTCCAATGTTGTCCACTCATAATGACTAGGAATATGCCAGCCACTAGGACAAATACCCTGTACCGGCGTTATACATTTATCATTAGGTGCCTCCCCTGTTCCATTACAAGATGCCGCCCCACACATAGCTTGATTCCACTGATATAAACCTCCATCTGTGGTACAGTTTTCTTTAACATTGTTGAAGCAATATTTTTCTGTTGCCGCGACTGAGGGGCAATTACTACCTTGATCTCTATCACCACCAATCATATTTCCATAATTCATATTCTCTGCCATCCAGCATTGGGTTCCAATAAGAACCGTAGCGTATGATTTTCCATCTCTGGAATCAACAAGAGAAGTCCCACAAGCCACTGGACAAGTGCTATCCTCCTGCCAAGCTAAGCAAGCAAAGCCGTTATTCTCATCAATTTTCCAAATAGGGGTATTAAAATCAAAGCCTACGTAAGCTGATTGAGTAAGCATTTCTAAAACCGTTTTTCCTTCAGCTCTATCCGAACAACTAGGATAGTCTGGACCACAACCATTAACTTGCCCAGATGTTTCAATGTTCCAATATGAATTAAAGACAGGGGCGACAATATCACTTATCGATAAGGTAGCTAAGCCTCCCAAGGGCTCTATGCCACTAACTGCCCCCGCAGAATAAGATTTAAAAACATAAGAGCTTTTAGCCAGCTGTCCAACCAGCCCGCCCACCATGTTTTCACCGCCACTAACCGCTCCCGTAGAATAAGAGTTAGAGATAACAGAATTCGTATTAAGATCACCAACTAATCCGCCAATTACACCCCTATCGCCAAAAACCTGCCCCACAGCATAAGAACTAAAGACATTAGAACTAATAGAAAAACCAACCAAGCCCCCCATAATTTTATCGCCACTAACCATCCCCTCAGCATAAGAATTAGTGATGGAAGAATCACCCAAAAAACCAACCAAACCTCCTGTGTAGAAAATACCACTAACCACTCCCGTAGAATAAGAATTTAATATAGAAGAATTTTCATCAAGCCGACCAACTAATCCGCCCACCATGCGATCGCCACTAACCATCCCCTCAGCATAAGAATTAGTGATATCAGAAGATAAGATAAGACCAACTAACCCGCCTACAACTCCAGAACCATTAACTTCTCCCGTAGCGTAAGAATCTGTTATAGAAGAATTATAATCAAGCCGACCAACTAATCCGCCCACCACGCTACTGCCACTAACCGTCCCCTCAGCATAAGAATTAGTGATATCAGAAGATAAGATAAGACCAATTAACCCACCTGCAACTCCAGAACCATTAACTTCTCCTGTAACGTAAGAATCTGATATAGAAGAATTTTCATCAAGTAGGCCAACTAACCCGCCTACAACTCCAGAACCATTAACTTCTCCTGTAACGTAAGAATCTGATACAGAAGAATTTTCATCAAGCCGACCAACTAATCCGCCTACATAATGACTATCGCCAGAAATCTCAATATTATCTAATCCTACATTTATTATCTCTGTATCCTCAGCAACACCAAATAGACCAGCAAACGATGCTGAACTATTAATATATAAATTAGAAATGACATGATCTTGACCGTCGAACTTACCAGAGAATCCAATGGGGTCTAAACCAATTGGCAAAAAGCCGGCTGAATCCCAAATTGAACTACCATCCTTAGTCGCCGAACAATCAATATCTTGAGCTAAAATATATTCACCATCTATTGGATAATTAATATCGTTACCTATTTTTTGTAATTCTTCGCAAGAATTAATGCTTATTTTTAAATCAGCTACCGGACAGGTGCTGTCATCTTGCCAAGATAGACAAGGATAATAATCACCAGGATCCACAATAGTATCTAACTTCCAAGGCGCATCAGCATCATTTTTAAATACCCATTCTGGCTTAAATGTACCCTCTTGAACCATTGCTATTGTGTCTTTACCCTCACCAAGTCCATTATCTCCGGCATAAAGATCTATATCCCAATATGAATTGGATATGATTCCAGAATTCAAATAGCCCACAGAGCCCACAAGCCCCCCCGTGTCAGAAGATCCACTAACACTACCTACGGCATAGGATCTAACAAGAGAAGAGTCATAAAGTGATCCCACTAAACCACCAATAGATTCCCCGCCACTTACATTACCCGTAGCATAGCTGTCTGTTATACCATAGTAACTAGAACTGCGTCCTATCAAACCACCTATCCAGCGCCACCCTCCGTTCACATCCCCCTTTGCATAACTACTTACGACATGACCGTTCGAATGATTCCCAACTAAGCCACCAACGTATGAACCACCGTTTGTTTCGCCACTAGCATAACTTAGAGAAATATCACCGCCGTTTTCCCCAGCCAATCCACCGACCTCGGTTTGCCCTGTAACACTTCCCGAAGCGTAACTTAAAGAAATATCACCACCGTTGCCCCCAACCAATCCACCAATATTTTCTACCCCGATCACAATGCCCGTGGCATAGCTGTTAGTGATCGGGCCCGAACTCCTCCCCACTAGGCCGCCAATATTGTCATAACCTGTCACATTTCCCTCAGCGTAACTATTAGTAATTGAGCCTGTGTTTTCTGCTACCAAGCCACCAACACGGGAACTACCGTTCCCATTTACCAAGCTTTCCGCCCCCACCCTGATAGTGGCGTAACTATCGCTGATTAAACCCGCGTTTGTCCCAACTAAACCACCCATGTCATTCAAATGAGTATAAACAGAACCGCCAGTAGCATAGCTGTTTGTGATGCTCGAATCTTCTCCATTAAGTCCAGTGAAAGCGCCTATGTTCGTCCTCCCCCTGATTGATGCATTAGTAATACCTAAATTCATTATTTTTGATTTATGAAGCCACCTAAAAAGACCAACATTATTTTCAATCACCCGATAAATATAAAGTCTATCGATAACAAAATCTTTGCCGTCAAATTCACCCACAAAAAAACTGGATGCTATGGGTTTAAATCCTTTAAGGCCAAGATCCAAGCCTATTGCATCATCACTAGTTCCCACTGCTCCATCAAAGCCCTTGCCTCCATAATATGCTTCGTAACCCATTCCCCAAAGACTTGTTGCATGTGTGGGACTCGAAGGATTCGTCGCCGAACAATCAATGTTTGTCGCAAGTTGATAATTTCCATCATAGGGATAAGCCGGATGAAATCCAATCATCTGCAATTCTTCGCAAGTTGAAATACCAATAATTGCCTCCTCACAAGTTACTCCCTCAGCATTATTACAAAAAGAGTCAAATTCAACAAAGGTCTTGGTTGGTACAAAATAATCATTATCCAAGCTAACATTTACAACTTTTTTTTGAATTAATTGAGCAGTACTATTGTAGGCGTCGACTATCATACTAATAAGATGGGGCAATCGCCAGCCACTATCAATTGTATCAATAGCAAAAACAAGATTAGGCAATGCAATGCCTAATATTAGTAAAGTTAAAATCAAACCACTAAACTTTTTCATCAATAATGTTAATTAAAGATTACTTTCCAATTCAACTATTCTTTGTTCTAATTCTTCAATTATCCCTTGCTGTTTTTTGACAGCCTCCAAAAGCGGAGCAATCAAACCAGCATAATTAACCGCCTTATACTCGCCATTTTGTTTGACTAATTCTGGATATATCTGTTCAACTTCTTGGGCAATAAATCCTAGATTAGCCTTGCCACCACCATTCCAGTCAAAAGAAACACCCCTTAACTTTAGTATCGAATCTAATGGGCTTATAATCGTTTCAATGTTACTTTTCAAACGCTTATCAGAAGAATAAAGAAACTCATTAGCAGTTACAGTGCCCGCCACAGTCAAATCTCCTGCCATGGTGTTTTCTCCCGCTTCAGTAGAGTGAATCCACCTAGCCCTCACCTCTCCACCATCCCAATACAAATTAGATCCATGGGTGGCATCGCCAACGATCACATTACTAGAAAAAGTACTAGCATCAGAATCTTCTACCAAAACATCCTCAAGTGATTTACTAAACGGATCAATATTTCCATTAGGTGGAGCAGAAGTCGGCTCAGCCCAAATAGCTAAAACATTATTAAAACTAACTAAAAGAGCGAGCAAAAAAATTGCAGCTACTAAAAAACCGCTCAAAAAATACCATTTTTGTTTTTTCATATATTCGTCACCTTCTAATGAATAAAATATATTGCGAAAATACTATTTTTATTGTATATTGTAAGGGCACTTAAACCTTTACAATGTTTTATAAATAATTACATTATAACATAAATCGCTTATCAGGCACAATAAGAATAATAATAAATTAAAATTATGAACTATCTATTTTGGGGAGTGGGAATCGTTATTGTATTAGCTATTATTTGGATCATTGGATTGTACAACGGACTAATTCGACTTAAGCATCGTACCGATGAATCTTGGTCAGATATTGACGTCCAACTAAAGAGACGACATGATTTAATCCCCAATCTTGTTGAAGCTGTCAAAGGATACACTGCTCACGAAAAGGGCACATTAGAAGCCGTGATTAAAGCTAGAAACTTAGCAATGAGTAGTAATGGCACCGCAGATAAGGCCAAGGCAGAAAATATGCTATCCTCTACCCTAAAATCAATCTTTGCATTAGCTGAAAGTTATCCCGACCTAAAAGCTAATCAAAACTTCTTACAACTTCAAGACGAGTTATCTGATACCGAAAATAAAATTCAAGCTGCCAGAAGATTCTATAACTCTAATGTTAGAAATTTCAACATTAAAGTTGATCTTTTTCCAAACAACATTATTGCTGGTAGCCTAAACTTCAAAAAATTTACTTATTTTGAAGCTAGTAATGACGAAAAAGAAAACGTTGAGGTAAAATTTTAAATAAATGTATAGTCAAATAGACTCTAACAAACGCCGAACTTGGCTGTTAATTCTTGTTTTTATTATTCTAATATCGCTATTGGGATACTTTTTAGATTACACAATGGAAGGCGGCAATATTATTTTAATTATTGCTATCGTTATTTCTATCGTAATGAGTCTTTTCGGCTATTTTTCTGGAGATAAAGTAGCCTTAGTAAGCTCGGGAGCCAAGATAATTACCAAAAAACAAAACCCCTATCTATACCGAATGGTTGAAAATCTTTGTATTGCCTCCGGCACAAAGCTACCAAAAATCCATGTTATTAATGATCGTAATATCAATGCTTTTGCTACTGGTCGTGACCCCGAACATGCCTCAATTGCTATAACAACAGGAGCAATGGAAAAACTAGAGAATGAAGAATTAGAGGGGGTAATTGCCCACGAACTGTCTCATATCAAAAACTATGATATCCGCCTAATGACCATAGTTATTGTTTTAGTTGGAATTATTGCTTTAATTTCTGATATTTTTCTACGAAGCGCCTTGTTTGGAGGGGGCAGAAGCCGAAGCAACAAAAACAATGGCGGCGCCATGGCTATAGTTGGTATTGTTTTAATTATTCTCTCCCCTATTTTTGCCCAACTAATCAAATTGGCAATTTCTAGAAAAAGAGAATATTTAGCTGATGCTTCCGGATCATTAATCACCAGATACCCCGAAGGGCTGGCTAGTGCACTGGAAAAGATAAAGTTAGATAACCGACCAATGATCAAAACAAGTAACGCTACTGCCCACTTGTTTATCGCTAATCCATTTGGCAACAAAAAAAGTTTTAAAAATGCTTTTTCTACTCACCCTCCAATTGAAGATCGCATTTCAAAATTAAGAAATATGATGTAAAAAGTATGCCATCAATTTTAGAAAAGTTTTCAGATAACTTTAAGCAGTCACTAGAGAATGCCTCTGATTTAGCTCAAGAACTTAAACACCCAAATACAGAGCCCCAACATATCTTTTATGGCTTAATTAAGCAAAAAGGTAGCGTTGGTGCTGAGGTTTTCTATGACTTAGGCATTAAATCAGTCGATATCAAAAGAATAATCGACAACCCCCAACAAAAAATAAAATCCATACCAACTAAGATTGCTCCGAAATTTTCAAGTTCATCAAAAGAATTAATCCAACAAGCAGTTCAGATCGCCTATAATCAGAAACATCAATATATTGGTACTGAGCATCTACTAGCCGCCCTTCTTAAAACGAGTGATCCGGCCATTATCCAAATCATAAAAACCACCAAAACTAGCAATCACAAACTCTCGGAACAGGTTAGGGGCCTGTTAAAGAGCGCTTCCAAACTACCAGACATTACCGAAACGTTTAAAATCATTCAGGAGGAGCAAGAAAGAGAAGGTAGCGATAAGAATCAGACTACGGCCACAAATCCCCTTGATATCTTCGGCATTAATTTAACCGATCCTAAGAATCAAAAAAATATTGACCCAGTTATCGGTCGCCAAAAAGAAATTGATCGCATCATTCAAATATTATCTAGACGAACAAAAAATAATCCTCTACTCTTGGGTGACCCCGGAGTGGGCAAAACAGCTATTATTGAGGGACTGGCTAAAAAAATATTAAGTGGGGATGTGCCTAGGGTACTCCAAGACAAAAAAATATACTCACTCGACTTAACTTCAACTATCGCCGGAACAATGTACCGTGGTGAATTCGAAAATCGAATTAAACAAATTATTGACGAAGTTAAAAATCACGACGACATAATTTTATTTATTGATGAGATTCATAATATTGTTGGCGCCGGATCAACGTCGGGGTCTATGGATGCTGCCAATATTTTAAAGCCTGCTTTGGCGCGTGGCGAAATACATTGTATTGGCGCAACCACCTATAACGACTATCGTAAAACAATTGAAAACGATACTGCGCTGGAAAGACGATTCCAATCTGTTAAAATAGTAGAGCCAACAATTGATGATACTAAACAAATCCTAACTGGCCTTAAACCATTTTTTGAGGGGTTTCATGAAATTCAAATCACCGAGAGAGCAATTAACGCCGCCGTAGACTTAAGTCAACGGTATTTACCAGAAAAGTTTTTACCAGATAAGGCAATTGACTTAATCGATGAGGCAGCATCAGCAGTAAAGGTTGGGCGAAAAAAGAGTAAAGGAGAATCGGAGTTTGAATTAATTGCCCAAAAGATAACTGACGCAGAAAACCAAAAAGAAGTATCAATCATTAAAGAAGACTTTGAATTGGCAATAAAATCAAGGGAAAAGATCACCCATTTGCAAAATAAGTTAACGGAATTAAAAGAAAAATATAAAAATTCACAAAAAAAATACCATGGCACAATTAACGAGAGACATATTGCCCAAACAATTACTAAGATCACTGGCATTCCAACTGAAGACTTAATTGGATCAGAAAAGAAAAAAGTTTTAAATCTTGAGAAAAACTTAAACCAAAAAATAATTGGGCAAGAGACAGCTACTGAAAACATTGCTAATTTGGTCAAAAGAGCTAAGACAGGATTAACTCCAACTAATCGCCCATTAGCATCTTTTATATTTGTTGGACCCAGTGGCACCGGAAAAACACATACCGCTCAGATATTAGCTGAATTAGTTTTTAATGATCCTCAAGCCATAGTTAGAATAGATATGAGTGAATACTCTGAGAAATTTAATATTTCTAAATTAATTGGTGCCCCAGCCGGATATGTTGGCTACAAAGAAAGTGGACAATTAACTGAACAAATCAAAAACCGACCATACTCAGTGGTACTATTTGATGAAATTGAAAAAGCAAACCCAGAAATATTTGATCTTTTACTTCAGGTTTTGGATAATGGTTTTTTAACTGATGCTTCTGGCCGAAAAATCAATTTTCAAAACACTATTATTGTTATGACTTCTAATTTGGGCTCCAACCAAATAATGGCTAAGGATTCTAAGGTCTTAGGATTTAACAGCGAACCACAAAAAAGCAATCAAGCTGATTGGCGTGATAGCTTTATCGATGCAATCAAGAGTCATCTTAAAATTGAATTTCTAAATAGAATCGATAAAATTGTTTACTTTAATCCCCTATCAATTGAAGCGATTGAAAAAATCGTCAAAACAGAATTAGAAGACACTGCCCAAAGAGTTTGCAACGCTCAAAACATTAAAATTCAGTATACTAAATCTCTGATTAAGACCATTTCCAAAGACTGCTATAATCCTCATCAAGGAGCCAGGTTAATTAAAAAGATTATCCAAAATAAATTAGAGACAAAATTAGCAGACCAAATATTATCTGAAAAAGTTAAACCGTACGATACTGTGCAAATAAAAGTGAAAAATGGTATAATTTGTGCAGAACGGTTAGCAAAATAGTCTTTTCAGATGTCTGATAATTTGGGACATAAACTTAACGGCCAACTAGGCAGAACAACAGGTACTCCCGTCCAGACGGATTCTTTGTTGTCCACCCCGAAAACTGTTAACCCTACTAATAACACCAGTAATGCCCCCCAAGGGGTGGGTCAAAGTAATTTTGCAAAGAAAGCAGGGATTGAAAGATTAAAGTTTCAAGCCCAAAGATTAGATCAAGATAAAAATCAAGCACGCAACCAACAAAAAAACGATCGACTCGATCCAGATAATCCAGAGGCGGATACCACCAATAATGTTAGTAATATAAATCAAGAGGTCGGCAAAAGTAAATTTGCCGAAAGAGCGGAGAAAGAAAGGGCCAAACACCTAGCAAAAAAAGATAAAAAGAAAGATAAACAAACAGCCATTGGCGAAAGCCTTAGATATCTTGGCATCGGGTTACACGGCAAAAAAGGTAATTCTCAAATTGTAGATAAGATGGCCCATAGCGCCAGAAACCTTGGTGAAAAAATTGACGGCCATGGGTCAAAAAAACAAGCTCAACAGGTTAGCCGAGTTCAAAACGCCGCTCGAAATAAAAAAGCTAAGAAAAAACAAAAATCTGGTGGAGAAGAAGGAATTGATGTGGCAAAAGAAGGTATCAACGAACTAACAAAGTCATGGCTAACAACCCTGTGGTCTGGTGTTTGGTTTGACCCCACCCTTCTAACCTTGCTCGGATTAAATGCTTACTTTTTTGCCAGCAAAATGATCCCTCAAATGGCTCAATTTGGCGAAGATGATGTTATTGGCACAGCACTTGGAGGTGGTCGCATTGCCAAGACAGCAAAAAAACTTGGTGTTGACACCAGTAGTATGACTGCCCTATCTCGATTTGTCGAAACTGGCCTCTTATTTGTTGCCGATATCATAATTATTGGAATAGTTATCCTAATTATTTTCATACTGTATCGATTAACCACTCTTAATATTTTTGAATGGGTAAAAGGAGGATGGAATATAATAACTAAAGACACTGATGATATAATTAAAATGATATTTGATATTTAAAGCATAATTAACTGACATAATAAATATGGGACTAGATTGGAAAAAAATTGGTATTATTGCGATAATTGCCGGAGCAACCGTACTATTTGTATTTATGATTTATTATTTTTTCTTTAAACCCTTCATATCTCCTGAATTAGAATTAGAAATCGACACCAACCAAGAAGTATCTGACGATACCGGGCTACCGACCATCGGGATTATTAATGGTCGTCGAGTGATTTTAAACCCTGATGGCACGTTACCCCTAGGTAGCAGCCTCACCGACACCCCAGATCAACCGATTATTGCTACCGAAACAGCGAGTGGAGGACTAACCAAAACCACTGCCGTGGTAATTGATCCAACTCGATATATTAACGGCAATCAATCAGGTGGCCTACAATATTACAACACTATCGATGGTAAATTTTATCGTATCTTACCAAACGGTGACATTGAACTAATGTCAGATAAAGTGTTTAACAATGTCAGTAGCGTTGTTTGGTCCAATGACAGCAATAAAGCAATATTAGAATATCCAGATGGCGCCAATATATTATATGACTTTGAAACCAATAAGCAGGTAACCCTACCAAGACACTGGGAAGAATTTGATTTCTCACCAAGTGACCAGAACCTGATTTTCAAAAATATTGCGCTCGACGTGGAAAACAGATACTTAGTTGTTTCCAATACAGATGGTTCGCAGGCCAGAATCATAGAGCCAATCGGTCGAGCCGAAAATAAGTTTAATAGCGACTGGTCACCAAATAATCAGATTGTTGCCACCTTTTCAGAAGCTAAGGATTTAAATCGATCCGAAGTTTATTTTATTGGACTAAATGGTGAAAACTTCAAATCGATGATTGTCGAAGGTCGTGGATTTGAGGGTCTATGGTCTCCCGATGGTGAGAAGATGTTTTATAGCGTTTATGACCCAAAAAACGATTACAAGCCAGAACTATGGGTATCCAATGCCTCTCCAGGTAGCGTGGGAGATAATCGTCAAAAAATTGGTCTTCAAACTTGGGCAAATAAATGCACCTTCAATAGTGGCACCAGTGTATTTTGTGCGGTTCCAACTAGTCTATCATTTGGAGCAGGAATGGGACAAAAAGAATCAACTGAAGGCGTCCCCGATGTAATATATGAAATAAATCTAAATACTGGCGCTAAAAGATTGATCGCCATCCCCCAAATTGACTTAACTATTGGTACCCTAGTAGTGTCTGACGAAACTAATCAGCTATTTTTTACCGATCAAGATACTAATATGATATATAAAATAAATCTATAGCTTATGAAAAGGATAATTACCACCGCAGCAGTAGTGATTGTGTTAATGTCATTTGTTGCGCCAGTTAGTGCCAGCTCATTTAAGGACTGTGAAGCAGATAAGATTGATGGTGACGTCTGTTTGAATGTGGCACTCGGGAGTGTCGACAAGGTCAACCTAAAGGGGAATGTTTTTTCTGATTACATTACAGTGTGGTATGGATTTGCCGTTGGTAGTATCGGAATCTTTGCAACAGTAATGATTATGTGGGGTGGATTTAAGTGGTTAACCTCTCGTGGCAATTCTGGCAACATTGGGGAGGCTAAAGAGATAATGTGGAGTGCTATCATCGGCCTATGCCTGGCATTCTTCTCTTACACTATCTTGAATATTCTCAATCCTGACTTGGTGACAATAAATTCACCTGGACTTAAAGGAATTGATACCAGTGGAACAAGTATTGAGGCCAGAGCGCTTGCCCAATTAAAGGAAAGATTTGTAGATGCTAATAAAAACAAGAGGTGGTCAGAACTAGCCGAGATATGGGAAAATGAGGTAAATGATCCTAAAGTACTCACAGATACACAGAAAGACTTTTGGAAGTCCATCACTAGCTCCGGCCAGGCCGAGATATTTCACAGAATGGGGGGCTATTCGACGCAGATACCATCTGCTTTATGGAAGAACCTATCCAGATATAGTAAGAGCGGCAACATCAAATACCTAACAGACCTTGGATATAGCGCCCCCTTTGAACCTACTCAAACAGCGATAATGCTTTTTATGAGGGAAAGACGTATAGAAAGGGATGCGGTGGTCGAATATGGTGAAATATGGTATTAGTAATGGCCAAGAAACCATCTAGTACCTTAACTGAGTCCTTAAATGAATTGGCCAATAGATAGCCAAACACAAAACAAACGATCAAGGTGGTACTTAGCAGCTTTTATAGACCAAAGTAAAATTATTAAACTGAAAATTTATAAATGATATTCACTTGCACAAAATGCGATGCGCAATTTCCCAAATGGCAAGGGCGATGTGATCAGTGTGGTAAATGGGGCACCCTAGAAGAGGGAGGCACTATTCCAGTTAAAGAGTCTAAACAGAAAATGGTTCCAGATAAAACCACCTTTCTCACCGACATAAAAATTGATCAGGAACATCGCATAAAAACTAACATATCTGAACTAGATAGGGTATTGGGCTCTGGCATAGTGCCAGGCTCAATTACTTTATTAGGCGGAGACCCAGGGGTTGGTAAATCAACCCTAACTTTACAAATCGCGGACCAAGTCAAAAATACCCTATATATTTCTGGTGAAGAATCAGGGAAGCAAGTTAAAATGCGCGCTCAAAGATTGGATATCAAAGAAAAAATATCCTTTCTCTTTCAAACCAATATTGAAAAAATAATTGCCACCATTTCCAAAAACAAACCAGCCCTAGTAATTATTGATTCAATTCAAACAATGAGCTCAACAGAAGCTAGTGGCGGACTAGGTAGTGTCAGTCAAATTACTGCCTGTGCTGGAAAATTAATGACCACAGCAAAAAACCTTTCCATTCCCATAATTATTATTGGTCATATCACCAAGGAGGGCATAGTTGCTGGACCAAAAACATTAGAACATCTAGTAGATGCTGTCCTGTATTTGGAAAATGATAATAAGAACTTTTATAAAATACTACGCGGAGTAAAAAATCGCTTCGGATCAATTGGCGAGATTGGTATTTTTGAAATGACCAGTAGTGGGCTAACAGAGATCAAAAACTCAACTAATATATTTTTAGATTCAGATTCAGATAATGACCCCGGATCGGTTTATTCTGTTATATTTGAAGGCTCTAGACCGTTTTTAATAGAAGTTCAGGCCTTAGTGAATAAAACTAATTTCGGTTATCCAATAAGAAAGGCAACTGGTTTTGACACCAACCGACTTCAAATGATCATCGCCGTTATTACCAAGCACACAAACCATAACTTAGAAAATCAAGACATCTATTTAAACATTACTGGTGGATTAAAAATTAATGACCCGGCCGTAGACCTTGCAGTCGCCGCCTCCATCATATCTGCTTTTACTGATTCTCCAAAAAAAAAGAGTATCGCCGCAATTGGCGAATTAGGTCTGTCTGGAGAAATCCGCACCGTACCAAAAATAAATGATCGACTAAAGGAATTAAAACGTTTTGGGTTTAATAATATTATCTCCCCTGCTCACGAACTAAAAAATATTAAAAATATTAAAATATAGCAGCAAGCAACTCAGGAACAATGTTTTAAATGCCCCAATTAACTGGGGCATTTAAGGTTATATAAAAGTAATAAAAAAAAAGACCCCCCAATAGGACATGGGGGGGTCTGGAATCGTTATGCCCGGCGTTATGCCTAAACAGACATATTGATTGTTGTCGTCTCCGCGAAAGAACTACTTCTTGGGTCGCTACCACCCTCAGGGCAGGATGATGAGCCTGACACTCCAGCGACTTTAAGTGCCGCCAGGATCAGCCAAATGGCCTCAGTCTCAAGTATAATTCTGCCTCTCACTTGGCTACACAGAAGAGAAATGTCCGATAAAAGATCCTGAGCAACATCTGCTGGTAAAATAGGCATGGTTATCTTCCTTTATTTAATTCACTGCCCCCAAAACAAAATACTATTTAGAATGAATATAACATCTCCTCTTAATGCTGTCAATAATAAAAAAAGGAGGCAGTGGGGTTTGAAACCCCACTGCCTTAGCCCATCAAGGGCTGCTACTAATCCAACGAGGACTTGCCGAACACCAAGTGCCGTGGATCACGTCGCGAAGCATCGGCCTGTCCGGTTGATTCCTCCCAGGACCGCTGACATTCAATGCACCGGAGATGCCCAACTTGGGCTTTCCTTACTTCCGCGGCGAACTGGTCTTCATCCCGGTATCGCTCTACTCGGCCAGAACCGAATTGGCAAATCTCCTCAATACACCCGGCAACTAAAGCCCGAACTCGCGCCTCTGGAACAACCTTACCACAAACACTGCAACACCCCGAGGGAACAACTGCAGAAGGCAATTTAATGCCCATGCCATCCAAGATTTCCGCTATCACTCCCTTGATTCCGGTTTCTGAGACCACTGCTTGTTCAACTGCTACCGAAGCCATCTGAAAACCCCTTACTTCCGCTAGACATTTCGTCTAGCCTATTGAGGCACACCTCATCTTAATCACCAGTTTCGCCTCAAAAACTAGCAACTACCTCTTGAATTGATAGGCCCACCAGCCAATCAATATCAAGAAAACACCTTATAAGTATACACTTTTAGTTGTATTTTGTCAAATATAGGCCGTTATCCCCATAATTCATTGGATTTTATTCCATATGATCGTGATAACCCAAATCTTCAATTTTTTGCCTAATTAACGGATATTTACTTAAGCTATTTTCACGCAAAAAATCAGTTGCCACTAAACCAACCGATTTAATAAAATCCCAGTCGTTAATATTAGCGATCTTAAACCTCTGAAATCCAGATTGTTTCTGCCCATAAACTTGTCCACCACCCCTAAACTTCAAATCTTGTTCTGCTAAAGCAAAGCCATCACTATTATCAACCAACTTATTTAGTCTCTCCATACTCTCAGTTTGAATACTATCACTAAACAAAAAACAATAAGATTGATGAGTAGATCGGCCTACCCGGCCCCTAAACTGATGAAGTTGGGATAAACCAAATCTTTCTGCACCTTCAATCAACATTACCGAAGCATTTGGCACATCAACCCCCACCTCCACTACTGATGTAGAAACCAAAACATCTATCTTACCATTTGAAAAGTCTGTCATTACTCGATCTTTTTCGACAGATTTCAATCGACCATGTAAAAGATCCACTTTAAAATCAGAAAAGATATTTTTACTAAGATTATCAAACTCTTTGAGTACTGATCGAACATTGATCTTATCCGATTGATCAATTAGGGGGCAAATAATAAATACTTGTCGACCAGACTTTATTTGATCTTCAATAAAGTCATAAGCTCGCTGTCTATTATTTGGTGCCACCACCTTAGTTGTAATCGACAAACGATCACTCGGCTTCTGTCTAATAGTCGAAATATCCAAATTGCCATAGACAGTTAAGGCCAGAGATCTCGGTATTGGCGTAGCGGTCAATGATAAAAAATGTGGTGTAACTTTACCTTTTTTCTTGAGAACATTTCTTTGCTCCACCCCAAAACGATGCTGTTCATCTATCGCCACGAGTGCTAACTTTTTAAAATCAATGCCCTTTTGAATAATGGCATGAGTACCAATCACCATATCTATCTTTCTTCGCTTACACCTATCTAAAAACTCTTTTTTACTACATTCTTCACCATTAATGGCTATTTGACCCCTAGTCAGAAGCCCAATTTGAAGCTTGGAGCCACCAAAAAGATTACCGAATGTTTGATAGTGTTGTATGGCTAATATTTCAGTAGGAGCCATTAAAACGCTTTGCATTTTATTTAACGCTACATTATACATACAGAGAGCCGCCACAATAGTTTTACCACTTCCTACGTCGCCCTGAAGCAACCGATTCATCGGATGATCCTGTTCCATATTTTTAATAATTGTCCAGGCTGCCTTTCTTTGATCGTCAGTTAATGTAAAATTTAAACCCTTAACTAAATCTCTGGTCTTTTTAGGATAGAATCTTACCGCATATGCTCCCTCCTGCATCATTTTCTTTTTGATCAATCCAGCCCAAAGTCGCACCATAAACACCTCATCAAACCCTAAGCGTTTTCGGGCTGCAACAAGATCTTCTGGGTTAGCGGGTTGATGAATATCCTTAATTGCTTGGGATAAGGTGATCATCTTTTCACTTTTTATAATACTAACTGGTAAATGATCTACTATTTCACCTGTAAACGGCAGAGCTAAACTAATCAAGCGTGCTATCTTTTTTTGAGTCAATCCATCCGTTATTGAATAAACTGGTAATATCTTACCACTAGATTCTTGTTCACCATATATCTTTTCATAATCTGGAGAATTAAAACACAAATCTAAATACTCGCCAGTCACTTTGCCAGAAATAACTATTTGATCGCCTATTTTAATATTATTAGATATCCACGGCTGATTAAACCAAATAATCTTTACTGATCCACTATCATCAGTTAAGAGTGCTTCAGTAATTGTTCGTCGTCGCCTAATCGATCTAGTAGCCAAAAGTTCCACCTCACCTCGAATAGTTACTTGTTCACCAGCTTCTAAGGCATCAATCTTTTTTAAATTACTATAGTCGTCATAACGAAATGGAAAATAAAAAAGAAGATCGGAAACAGTATTGATTCCTAACCTTCCCAATTTTAATCTTAAAACACGACCCACCCCAGCTAATTGATCGATTTGACTATTTAAATTGATCGTCATATTTCAAGGATAGTTACCGGCTTGTCTATTAAGCCTTTATTAAGAAATCCGCCACAGACTAAGGACGGACATCTCACTTTATTTGATATCAAACTATAACCTCAGCCACCTTCTTATTCTTTCGCTAAGCGGTTCCACCTCACGATCCAAATCCTCTTTCAAAAAATTAAGTAAATATTCACGAATAGAAACCGCATCTTGCCCATCCACCGAAACTATTATTCTTCCCTTTAGTGGATTAGTAAAATCAATATAAAGGTTTTTTATTCCATTCTCCCGATAAATTATAAAAAACTCAGACAGCTCCTTGTAATAATAGAATTTATCTCCCCATTTAACACCGTCTGGAGTAACCACAAATTCAGCCTCTTCCGGCTCTCTAAAATCGTCAATCAATACAACCAAATAAAATAAAACAAGAAATACTGCAAAAATATAGTTTTTATCACCAAACCAACGACCTTCTGCAATTGACCACCAAACTAAAAGCACTAAAACAATAAATGAAATAACATACCACCAAACATTCTTTTTATATCTAACATCTGTTGGTGCTTTCCAAGCGAAAACCACCTCTGCTAGTTGTTCGCTCCCCTCACTTGGTTTGGCTTTAGCCATATTATTTTATTATGAAAAGAAATTATCTGTTAGTAGTCTTTCAAATCCCTACTTCTGCTCACATATTTCGTTCATGCGGAGAGGGTGGGATTCGAACCCACGGTTCCCGTGAAGGAACTCTGGTTTTCAAGACCAGTACATTCGACCACTCTGTCACCTCTCCATATATTATATTGTCCTTCGTTCGGAGAGAGAGGGATTCGAACCCTCGATACGCCTTAAAAGACGTATAACGGATTAGCAATCCGTCGCTTTCAGCCACTCAGCCACCTCTCCAAAAGATATGTTTTCCTGAAAATTAACCGCATTTAACTGTAATATTCTAACAATTTATATGATATTTGTAAAGGCCCATTAACTGGTTCGCTTTTTAGCTAGCACTAGCCCAACCACCCTCTGAAACCCTGCTTTTTCCAAAACTAGCTTACACTCATTCATAGTTGCCCCAGTAGTATAAACATCATCAACCAAGATTACAGTAACATCATGCCTGGGTAAATTACTATCTCTGACCATAAAAGCACCTCTAATATTATCCTGACGATCTTTTCTACTGAGCGCTGTTTGAGATACAGTTTGTCGTCGCCTAATTAGGATGTCATCAACAGGCCAACCACCCATTCTACCCACCAATTCAGCAATTAACTCCGACTGGTTAAATCCCCTTTTTAATTTCTTCCGAAAATGGAGTGGTACCGAGACAACTATCACATTAGTGGTATCCAGCTTCACAGTTTGTAAAAGTTTTGCAACCAATGACTCAAAAAATAGTTTTAAGCCAGTAATATATCGATATTTAAAAAGGCCAATGGCCTGCTTAATAATCGGGTTATTATAGTCAGCCGCTACCCACAAAGTGCCAATCTCCGGCTCAACAAATATTCTACCCTCAAATGAACCAATTGAGCAATCATCACATACCAATTGACCTAAATTACCACAACCGATACAATAATTCGGATAAATCAGATCAAGAAGCCACTCTTTAATTTTGCCACCGAACCCCATCAACCTTCCATTCATCATCTATTAATATAAAATCAATTAGAATGTCCTGATAATATAATTCCGACTCATCATTAATGGCATGTGATCTTTGAGTTTTCACTAAAACAATCGCTCGGTTATTAGCAGAATTAATATCTCTTATTCGACTAGAAAGAGCCTTGGTACTATAAACTTCATAAACATCGGGATCATAAGCACTAGAAACTATCAATTCACCAATATAATCCCGCATTCTATTAGTAGTTAGCACATCTAGTCCCTGCCAACTATTAAAATTATCATCACTAGAATAGGTGCCAAAGCGTTCGGCAAATGTAAATGCCAACTGTTTTAGCCCTAAGGTGTAGTCCGTTTCATCGCTAACCACATCCGCACTTGGTGATGGTAGCTGCTCTAATCGATTAATTAATACATTATCAATTACTATTTGATTAACATCAGCTTCTGGCCTCACCTCATCTAACTGTCGACTCTGCATAAATAGTAAAATAGCAACAAATACCATAACCAAAATAAATATACTTATCACGATAATAATTAGGCTTTTTTTACTCATAATTATATTATCTGTTATTTATCACTATCGACATCGGCCGAGCCATCCCCATCAGGCAAGGAGTCTTCAAATTCTTTTTTAGCCGCCTCGATTTCTAAAAGCTGCTTAGGATCTGAAGTGATCAGTTGATCTTCGGAATATGATGCCACCACCTTAATTGCAGCGTGTTTGGACCCAGCAAAAAATATCCCTTCACCAACTCCACATTCTAACAATAAATATTTTTCTCCCTCTGTTAACATAAACGTTTTCTGAATCAAATCAATTGCCGATGGTGATTGCTTCATCAAAAGCTGCATCGATGAATTATTCACAATCGCCTGACCATAAGGAGAAGTCAAAAAATCATTAATATCTTGAGTAATAGTAGTTACCCCCAAATAATATTTCCGGCACCGTTTAATTAATGCAAAAATAAATTTGGCTGAATCTTCCCGTTGCATTAACCACCAGGCTTCATCAATAACTAGAATTCTCTTTTTCATTTTACTTCTAACAATATTCCAAATATAGTTTACGATAGTATAAATTGCCAGTGGCTTTAATTCATCTTCCAAATCACGGACTCCAAATACCACCAACTGGTTATCTAGTTCAACATTGGTTGGATTATTTAATAAACCAGAAAATGTTCCTTCAGTATACTTTTTTAATCTTAAGGCCACACTTTCGCCACCACTCATACCCTCTAAAATATCATGCAAGTCCAACATTACTGGTACTTCAATCTTAGATAAATCAGCGTCTGGAGTAATATCTTTTTTGGCATAGGTTTCTAAAATTGCCCGATCAATAACTGAATCCTCCTCGTTAGTAATGTCACCAATCATCAATCGAATCAGTCCCTTCATTGTAATCACTGCACTTCTGATAATATCACCAGCTTTGGTGTCGTCACCGACCGCATTAGGTAGATCGAAAGGATTAATTTTACTGTCAGAGTTAAGAGAAATATCAATATAGGTACCACCTACCGCCTCACACAAATGTTCATATTCTCGCTCGGGATCAATAATAATCACCCCAGTACCAAACATCATACTCCTTAACACCTCTAACTTAATTGCATAGGACTTACCAGCACCAGAGGTGGCAAACACCACCGTATTAGCATTTTGAAGTGAAAAACGATCAAATAGCACCAAACTATTATTATGTCTATTAATGCCATATAAAACCCCCGTATCTGAGGTTAAGTCAGAAGAAACAAATGGAAATGAACTCGCTGCAGGTGAGGTATTAACATTAACCAATATCTCCAAGTCATCGAAGGCCAATGGTAATGTAGAATTAAACCCCTGCTCAGACTGATAAAATACTCGTTTAGAATAAACCAGATTGGCGCCAAAAGCATTTTCAACTCGCTCAGAAACTTGAGTCAATTCATCTTCGGTACGACCATAAACAGTAATATATAAACCAGTTTGAAAAAAGTGTTCCACTCCCTGAGTAAGATCATCTCGCAGCTTTTCCATGTCTCTTAGGGCGGTTTCTCTAAGCGGATCACGAGGTGCACCCTTCTCAGCATCAGCAATCAAGCCAGCCTCTAAAATACCCACCTTTTTCTTAAGTTGTTTTAAAATTATCGATGCTTTAACTGGATAGAAGAAGAGAGCAATATCCAATGCAACGTCCATATTAATAATCGGCGAAAACCAACCAATGTGAATGTAACGCGGATATTCAACTACAAAGATTGTTCGAGCATACAATTCACCAATCTTTATATATGAGTTATTAATTTCTAAAGCGGCTGGTGAAATTAAATCTTTGACCGATACAACTCCCTTACGATATGCTTTTTCTTCTTGGACTGTTTGTTGTCCCGACTCGACCTCTGCCTGTTCAAGTTGCTTTTTTTGAGCTGCTGAAAGATGCTCCTCTGGCTTTAGCTGAAGGTCTTTAATTTTATCTTTTTGTTCTAAATCCTGAGGGCCAAACATAGTTTATTTATCTTCTATATTTAATTTATCCACCTCGGATATCTTTTGTCGCTTAGAAACTGATGGATTATAGGTATTATAAAACAATTCTAACAGTGACTGAGTGTTTAAAATTGATGACCTAAGCCCCAAACCAGACAGTCCAGACAGTATCTTATCAACCCGAGAAAATAATTCTTTATGATTTTTAACAAACTGTTTTCGTCCCAGAAAGATTGTCTTAGCTGGTGATAAAACACCGCCAGCCCGTGACCAAAATGACCGCTTGCTACTAGAGCTTGGATCGTAGGGAATAACAATATAAAACTTTTTAGTCATAATATCACCCAATTCAACTAGTTGACCAATATACTGCTTATATTCTGTTGTCTGAAACTTTAATAATTCATTAGTTTGCTCCCTTTCTGCTTTAGTAATGGCCTCTAAATAGCTATCCAAATCTAGCTGTCGTGACTGAATCACAATCTGCAAAGATGACTCTAAAGAATTTAAAAAGCTTACATACCCGGAGACGATGGCATTCTGCTCGTCCTCGGACTTCAAAGCAAAATTAACACTCGAAGCCATTAATATCGCCCTTAAGGTTCCATCTTTCATTACAATACAATCATCCTTAATCTCAGAGATGTTTAAATATCTCTGGGTTGATGGAGTTCTTTTGTTGGCTTTTTGGGTCATAAGTTATTCTTTTCACCTCGATACACACCACCGGTATCTACAATCAAGGATAATTCTGATAATTTAGAAGATTTAGCTGTTTTTCTCATTATGCTAGCATAAGCTCCAGTTTCTTTTTGTATATTTTGATCATCTTTTTGTTTTGCAATCGATATCTTTTCTCCCATTTTTCGCCACACCTGAAGTCGTGGCCGAGTAAATGCGCTAATAAAATTCAAAATAAAATAATGAAACCCTTGACCGTTTATTCTCACAAAAGCAACAATTAAGGTTATCGATCCAACAAGAAAAGTAGATACCGCAAATAATGAAATATCGAAAATACTATAAAAGATAAAAATTATCATTGCCCCAAACAGCATCTCTAAAAACTGCCGTACACTTATCGGACCAATAATCTTATCTTCGACATCTAAAAATTGTGGTACAACTATCTGATTCATAAATTAAAACCTTAAATCACCATTTAACTTCATTATAGCATTAAATTCGTCAAAGGACAGTGTTGGCTTGCCCTTAGCCAAGCGATCATCAATAATACTCTCAACACCCTTACCCTGCTTTAAGCTCTCTTGACCCAAAAGACGATAAAACTTATTTACTTCGTTTTTTTGCCAAGCACTGACACCCTCAATCCTTTGAGCATACGAATCCTCCTCAAGTAACATTATCTTTTCTGATACTTTTGCAATAATATCTTCTGGGGTACTAGCCAATCGCCTAAAATCTATCAAGGTCATCAGTTCTAATTCCTCAATTGGGCCAACCGCATTTGTTGAATATTGTACATCGGCCAATTTAGGCTTTTTTGATTGACCACCAACCATCTTACTACCAATAACTCTTTTTATCGGATGGCTAACTGGCTGAGGCTGGGGTACTGACTGGACTTTAACAGGTCGAGACCCTTTCAACCCCCCTTGATTCATCTTGGTCACATTAATTACCGGCAAGCCGTCTTCATCCTCAATTACTGCTCCGCTCTCCGTATTTTTAATACTTGATTCTTTCTTTTCTATAAAATCATCACTGATTACATTTGACTCAACTTCCACCTCAACTTCTCTGATCTTCTCAGTTATCCCCCGCTCGGCACTAGTCTTAATAATTGCCACTAAACTAGCGACCCTATCATCTGCCATTTCCATGCCACCAATCTTCTTACTCCTCTTTAATATCTCAACTGTTTCCATTTCATCGCGAATATCCTTTAAACGTGACTGAATCACGCTAGACAATCTTTTCTTTAACACATCATCACCTGTTTTATAATTAAATTCTTCCATAATCTTATCAACCGCTCCAGCATAGTCTAAGTTATTTCCACCAGCAATCGGCTGTTTTTTGTAGTCGGCAATCTCCTCCTCATCCTCTTTAGAAAAATGAAACCCCAATCGTTCATCTGATTGAGTCGCCCTGTTCACATTAGGTATTCTAATACCGTCACTGTTTGCTTTTTTAAAAGCATCGGGAAACTGCAACTTTAGAGTCCCAAGCAGTTCATGAAACCGTTGAGCAATCATTCTGGCTGCAGATTGAGTAAGGCCACCAGCGACCAAACTGCTATCTAACTTCTCCAATGACAAATCTCCAACCACAAGCTTAATAAACTTAGAAATAAGCTTAGTATGATACTTTTCTTCCAATTTTCCGATTCCAACTAAAAAATCAGCCGAGGCTATTTTGTCCTGCAGTTCTTGGGGAAATTGATTTAATTTATCTGTAGTATTCATAAAAACTTAAAACATTAAACGTCTATTTCTGTAAAAAGATTCCGAACTCGATCTCTAAACGCCTGGTCTTCTTCATAGGCCACGCCAAGTCCCGCTCCTTTGCTAACAATATCATTAGCGATATCCTGCAATGGGCTTATTTCCATCTTTTTTGCAGGTGATAGCCTATCCATTGACTTACCGAGCTCCTTGGCAAAGGCTATCAATCTAGTGATTTGAGATGCATCCAAATCGTCTCCAGCATCAGTCAGGGAATTAACATACTGAGAAAACTCAACATCAGATGCGCCCAAGCGCGACTTAATATCAGAGACCACAAGTTGCCTCGCTGATAACTCGCTGATTTGTGAGTCAGTATCGGTAGTCACCTTGTCGCCCATAATCGGAATTATCTGGAATTGCCCCGTGGATTCTCCAATGCTTTCTGTCAAATATGTCAGATTTCGATACAATACTAATATATTTTTTACTAAATCCTTCTCCTCCTTTTCAAGCCGCTTAGTATTTTTCGAATTAACCAGATACTCTGATAGCTGCATTTCAGAAAAATAACCAGTTCCATTTTTGTTAATAAAATCTCTAATCCAATTAGCCACCGTGCCAGGGTACTCTTTTCCATCAATCTTTAGAGGATCTGACGCTATCTTTTCCCGATTATTATAAACGATCTCACTAAGCTCTTTTTCAAACACCTTATTTTCGTCTACTAGTTCTTGTTGAATAATGGAATAAAGTAGGTTATTAGTTATCAAAATTACTTCTGTTTCGTTTTTTAGTAATGTGATTAACTTTTTCTCAAAAACACCCCTTAATGCCAACTTCTTCTCATCAACGCCAAGAGCAAATACAGTTAATATTGGATCATTTTCTAAGTCTTCAATAATTGGACCAAAAATCTCAGCCTGTAGCGTCAAATTAATATCTTCAGCCTTCTCCTTGCTCAGCTTATACTTTTTTATAAGATACCCTTCGATATCTTCCATCATCAACTCCCCAACAGTAACTAGGATAACCAAAAGCCCCAACTGAATATTATATTCAGCCTCCAAAGACTCAATGGTCATCATAGCTCCCTTGCTACCGACAGCATCTCTAATTACCTGAGGTAGAGCGCGAAATTTATTTAAATTTTTTGCAATGTAATCCATTTTTAACTAATTTTAAATTTAACTATTTTTCTCACCGGCTGATTTGATAGCCCCTCTCACCGCTTCGGCGGTCACCTTAACATCTAAGCGGTTATCAGTAGCATTACCAACAAGGCCTGCCACCCTGGTAGCGGTGCCACCGCTCTTCTTGTTTTTTAAACTACGATTCATTTCGGCAAAAAGAGACCTGACGCTTCCTGGGCCTACATCCGCCAATTGATCCGATGACCCAGACCCTTTCCCAATAGCCTGTCGACCGGCAGTACGTTTTGTATTTTCCTCAATCTTTTCTAACGCATCGAGTACAGCGGCAGTATCTAACTCACCACCACCTGACCCAGACTGACTCTTCACCGCAGAGCCTGCAGTGCCGGCAGTCACTTTCTCAGCCTTAAGCGCTTCAATTGCCTCATCGATTCTACCAACAGATCCTCGCTTTTCTCGCACTTTTTCCAGAACCTGTTCAAAATCATATTCTTCTCCATCTGCCTCCATCTGAGCCGCTTCTTGACCAATATCTTTAGTTAAGCTACGCAAGCCGCGTTTTTCGATTTCATAGCCAAACTCTTCTGCTTTTTCATCACTTTGCAATCCCGCTTGATGCATATCTTCATGAATAAGACCAACAGATTTTTCACGCTTACCTTGAATTAAACCTCTATTTTGCAAAGCCAATGATTTAACATCATCCGGGTTATTAAATCTAGCCTGTGCCTTTAGAATCCTATTTTTCACGTTTCCGTTTGCTTGAACATTTGTTCCTCCTGCAATTTTCTGTTCAACATCCTCCAACTGTTTAGTAGCTATTTCCTGAAGTCGCACCTTAATTGCCTCAATAACATCTTCACTCTGTTCACTAATATTAAGTCCCTGCTGATCTATATCAAAAGCTACTCCGTGTTCGTCCATGATATCCTTAATCTCTCTAAAATCAAGCCCAACAGTATTCTCCTCACCTTCAGCAAATTTATGTTTTACATTAAGGCCTTCCTGTGTGTCTTCATGCATTTTCCGACCTTCTTTATTAACATTTCTAGATTTTATTACTGTACTTTTATAATCATCGGTCTTCTTTGTTGAAATCCCAAGGTCGTCGGCCTGAAAATCAATTGCGGCTTTCGTTTTCAACAACTCACCTTGATCAAAATCACTATTCCCCTCAGCAGCAGCCAATGATTTTTGTAACTCTGCAACTGCCTTTTTTACTACAGCCTCTTTTTCTGGACTACCTGTTTGTGGAGAAATAGCATCATACCAAGCAGCCTTCAATGAGGCGTCTTTACCAGCGCCATTTGCAGCATAGTAGCCGACACCATTAATAGAATCAAGCTGTTCTTTCTGAGCATCCTTATTAGCCAACTGGGCCCGCAAATTATGTTTCTGTCCACTGCTAGCACTATCCCCAGAAAAGTATATACCCGATTTACCCTTATCGGTCCAACGACCCTTCATAAGTTCGCCCTCAAAATTTGGATCACTTGACTGTCCCTTTTTGGTTAAATTATCCGCCTTTATTTCACCCGCCTGCTGATCATTGGTTTCCTCACTAAATGCCGAAGCTATTGGCTTAGATGGTAAAAAGCCACCAACAAGACCACCAAACTTTTCTGCCGTCACTCCCCACGCATTATTCCCCTTTGTTCTTTGACTTGTACCATAATCTTTGATTGCCTTACCCAACCTAGACCCACCAGCACCTAAGGCTGCCCCCACTGCCGCACCTGTTAAAGTACTAGTCTTTGCATACCCCAAAGCACCACCAGCAATCGCATCAACAGTACCCTTACCAACTCCAGTTTTCATAAATGCCTGACCGGCCTCAATACTATTCTTACCAAATCCAAGCTTCTTCTTCATAAAATCCTTAACTGTGGCTGTTCTAGCCTTATTTTCAGCACTTTTTGAATCAGCCACTCGTGCATGGATAATTCTTCCTGGAGCCGCCACAACTGTCCCCGCCCCTTTAATAGCCTTACCCCATTTACCACCAACCCCTTCCCCTATCATTTCCACTCCTCGACCCAGAGCTCTAAATGGTGTACCAGCAATTGTCCCCGCCGCTCGACTAGCAGTTCTAGCAACTCTAAATGGTGTGCCAGCAAGTCCTTTACCCTTCATCCCGTCTTGTAACATACTAATTCCTTTTGCCCCCCACTTAGACCCCTTTACTCCTAAGTCCTGAGCCACGATCAAACTTCCTGCCATCATCGCAATGGTAATTAATACACTAAATAAGTTTTCTGGTTCAGCTAGTGTTGAAAATGTAATACCCTTTCTTGTTAAGGCGGCTATCCTATCTTTATCCTTTTGGGTTGTCGCACTGCCACCACCAGAATCTAAACTAAACTTTTCCTCCTGACCAGTTTTGGCCATCTTATTCATGGTAAAGAAAGATAGATACAGAAAAAACATCATCGCCGGACCAACAGCTAAGTATTTGAATAAATTGCTCCACCACTTGCTAGCATATGCCTGAGTTGGCGGAAAAGTTGAAGCTAGATAAGCAAATGGAGACATAATTACCAAAAACCAGAACATCACAATCCTGTAAACTAAAATAATAGTAATCATTGTTATCACCACTATTGCTACGGTGCCGACAATCATTACCAACATTAGAGCTAGACCAACATCAAGTGCACCAACTCCGCTCTCCTCATCTAATTCCCTTAAGTTGTACCCATCATTAAGCCCAATAGAATTTAATAATATATTTTTTCCCCCCACGGTGGCAATTTTATCAGCAAACGTCAACATAATCACCTGAGAAAAGTCAATCAAAAGCCCAGTAAACATTTTTGAGAAATTGATCAAAATAGCCATCATCAAAAGTTTGGATAAAATGGCCTTGTAATGATATTTTTTAATACTTAAAACAGTACTAATGGCCGACACCATTAGAATGACAATAAAAAAGTTATTACATAGGTCTCTAATAATTTTCCAACCTACATCAACTGCCGGTACATCAAGAAAATTATTATATTTTGACACATAAAGCATTACGCGGATTACCAAGTCAATCAAGGTTGAAAGTATGGCAGAAAGAAAATATAATATCCAATTCATCAATGAAAATATTAGACCTTGAGCAGCAAAAACAAGATTAGGTGTCACCAAAACAACCACCGCTATCACAAGCGCTAGCAAAGTTGTTTTGGATTTTATTACCCGCCCCATTAAATGTCTTATATTTAATAGGAACATCTTTGGTCTAATCATTATTCTTACTAGTTTTTATATACTCTCACCTCTCCACCATATGTTGCCCAAGCATCACTATTTACATTTTCACCAACATCACAATCAAATGGATCTCCGGCGGCAGTACGCTCAGTCAACTTGACTGCGTCAACACAGCCCCATACGCCATTATCATTTCCAGCTGGGTTTGCACCAGGAACAGTAATACGTACCCGCTTAACATTTACAGACACATCTGTTAAATCTACGGAATAATTATAATCGTTTTTCACAATTAATGTTTGTAACAAGTTCGGAGCATCTGCTAATCCACCAACCTCAGACCAACTGCCACTAGATGAAGGCGATATCTCTAACTTAGATATGCCATAATTTTCCCCAACACCCAAAGACGGTATGGTCCAGCCCTTACCAGGTCCAGCAAAATAAATATCTAGTTTTCCCGGAGAAACAGCATTTGGGAAACTAAGTATTATTTTACCATCTTCGTTTCTATCGGGCTTACACCAAGCATAGCCTCCATTTGGTGTGCTCCACCAGCCAACATTATATTGATTTAAAACACCTACTGCTCCACTGCCAGAAGCAAAATTCGCCCACTGCTCTATATCATCATAGCCTGATTCAGGATAAATATAAGAATTATTACCAGAATAATAACCACCCTTATTTAATCTGTAAATATCTGACTCTTCTTCCCCACTACTGTTACACCAACCCCAATTATCTCGTACGTGGACCCTAGGTATCACCCTACAAAATTCATCATTAATACAGCCACGAGCCCTTAACTGCCAATAGTCATAATAATGGTAAAGAGTAAAACTATTTTCTTTATTTGGCCTCGCTCTTAAATTCACACCAGACACTGAAATGGCCGTTCCATCCCCCCAATCCACTCGATATGATGCCAATGGTAATTGATTTTCATTTACATAGGCATTAAAATCTAATTTAACTACCTTACCGCCACCATGGATATCTACAACTCCATCTTTATCTTCAACTTCTATTTCAAAAACTACTGGCGCCACGCCACAATTATCAAGACCATTTTCATTTCCCGGTCGTCTTTGACTAACTCCTGCAGAATTTAAACTAGTAGCATCCTGATCATAACGACACAAAATATTTGGCACTCCCCAACCAGGCTCAGCACTAAGCATATAGGCTGGCTCATCTTGATTTAAACATTCACCGAGCCTAGAACAAGTTGAGTTAACCTGGGCTACTCCTGAAGCATCATTACACACACCCACACACACACCAAAAGACACACTGCAATCATCCTGAGTAGTGCAATATGGACCATTAGGACCACAGGTCTTTAAGCTATAATCCAGCGGGCCATTTTTAATAGCCCTAAAGCCAACAGAACAAGTTCCACTCAAACTAGTACAGTCACTATCATCTTCGCAATCTCGACCAGAATTAACCCCAGAATTACATTCGCGTACCTTAGTGGTATTATCCAAAATACACCTAGCATTTGATGTCTGTGGCAAGCATTGCAAATTTGCAGCCCCTTGATTTGCCCCATTACAAGACCCTCCTGCATTATCCGAACCAGAAACACATACACCTGGTTCACCTGAAGTGGTTGATGTACCACCAACCCAACCACTACAAGCATTAGAAACTTCACAGTTAGCCAACTCAGAACACCTGTTTCCATGATTAAATCCTAAATTACAATATTTGTTACAATTGCCAAGATCTACATTACAACCACTGCTAGAATTACAACTCACACTGGTATCACTAGAACAAGATCCATCAGCAAAATCACAATAACTACCAAGTGCATCTGTCCAACGATAAATATTATAACTCTGAGCAAAAATCTTTTTGATCCAATCCTGAGAATGATACTGCCCCATTCTAGCAATATTACTTCCATCGTAGGTAGATTCTGACTTCCTAGCCTCTAACACACTATCATCAATATAATATAGTGGTTCACGACTATCGCTAGAACCGCTCCACTTCATTGGATTAGCAACTATTCCATATCCTCCAGATGGTGGAATAACAGAACCAAATGGTTCACCATCAGCATAATATCCACACTCGTTAATTATTGAGACAAAATTACGATTACAAGGAAGAACAAAATCACTTGCTGGTTGCACTCGAGAAGACCAATATTTACTCTTACCAAATGGAGTAACCACTTGAGCTATTTTACTAGCACCAATCTTTTTAAATTTAAAATCAATACCATTAATATTAGCCTTACTATCACCACAATCTTGCCCACTACTTTTATCCCACTGATGAAACTCTACCCCAGAGAAGTAACCATCAGCATCAAAGTATGCAAATGCATAAAATGGGCCGTAATGATCTCCGGGATCAGGCTTATAGGCGGTCCATACTTCGCTAACATCTACATCAGGGTCAGGGAATGCTGCTTTAGAATCCTTACTAAGTTGCTTAGAGTCGGCAGTTAAAATCAAATCGCAAGAGTAGCCACCCTTAACACATTCTGCATCAAGAGTAATACTATCAATCCAATCTTTATGAAATGAATAATAATTTTCTAAACCGGAAACAGTAAACACTCCAGCTGGATTGGTGGCATATTTGGTATTACTCATTTTACTCCACCTTTTTGCGGGATTTCCCTCACAAACAGCCTTCAACTCAAAATTATCTACCACTTCTTTTTTGTAGTTTGTCGCAAATTCTTTCAGGTCTCTTTGAATATCTAATGGATCAGTAACCCCAAAATAGTCAAACTCCACTGTATAATATAGGGGAATTTTACCAGCATAACCAACACTTTCATCAATATTATCACCCTTAATTCTATCAATCGGCCACCATTGTAAGCAAATCTTTGAATTTTCTGGGTCCTTAACTAGACAATATCCACTCCAACCATGATAAACCGTACTGTCGTTAACGTATTCGCAGGACGGTGAATTATATTGTGGATATAGTCGGCATCGTCTTTCTGCAAAAGCTGGATCATCGCTAACCTGAAGAAATGGCTTAATACTTATTTGATCAAAATATGATCTACCGCCAACATCACACATTACCTCACCACCTAGCTCGGTCTGACTGGTAGTATCACAAGATATGCCTGGACTATCGGGACCAATCTCACTCCAATTAGCCAATTTTATTTTAATTCGTCCAGTATTTGGTCCAGTTATAATTTCTTGATAAAAATGACCCCAGGGACGACCAGAATAAGTTATTAGATTGTCCCAAGCTTGCCAATTCCTGACATCATAAGCCCAAGGATCACAATCAGCATGCTCCCCACAATTAAAGTTGGTGTCCCTAGTGACAACACCGTTATGATTCATCTCCTGAATCAAAATACCTGACCTGGTTGATGAACTATATGGATAAAGATCCAATGAATTAATCCAACCAGAAATTATATATTTAGTAGAGCTATAAACATCAATTGTTTCTGAATCTGCCTCATATGACGTATTTAACTGTAGATAATTTGCACCTTCTCTAGCCTCGCTAATATCAGAAATAATATACAGACCAGTATCAACCGGCATTCGACCACCAGTAGAAATCTTGTTATAGGCCAACCAACCAACTGGTTCATCAGTATTTTTAAAGGTAGACTCGAAATTACCATTAGAAACCTCTGCCACCTCACCAATCTGCTTCATTTTATAATATGGAGCATAACCACTGACGACAACGTCATTTACAAGATTATTTTTCCCATAATAAGAATACCCAGTTTTATTAACCGCTGTCTCGTCATAAAGCTGAGGGGTTAAATTATCTTCAAATGAGGAAACTAAATTATTACATTGACCATTACTACCAAGTGATTTACACAAGCCAATATTTAAACACCGATCACTATCCCCAAACGTAGTATAAGAGGCACTAAGATCATCTTTTTCATAAGTAATACAATGTAACCAACTATAACATTCCCGATTTGGATATACCTTAGCTATAATATTAGAGTCGTTCTTAACATTAGAAATATGAGGACTTCCTGGCCCCTTGCCAGTTAAACTGGCATTATAGATCAAATGATCATTAATATCTGAAAGGGTCGTACCCTTTTCATTCATCAGCTTATTATCATTCAATAGAACACAACCAATGTCTGTATCAACAATTCCGTTACAAGTAGTTTTATCCAATTCTCCCCTAACATAATAAACGCCTGATTTTACCAAAGTTACATCATCAATATACCCCGTTAGATCGGGGGTAGTGGAATTAATCAGAGCACCAACCCAACACCTGCTACCGCTATCTCCTTTTATATAGAAACGACCACTAAATCTATTTTCAGTTTCATTACTAATAGTAACGACTGCCTTTTTCCACTCGTTAGTCGCACCAGCAATAACAATTGTCATGCTATCATCTGGAGAAATTATATCAACGGATCTTTCACAACCAAAATTCAACTCGGCATCACCAATATCTCCCTTTTTAATCACCGCTGACACTGTATATAGTGTATCACTATCAACATTTACCGACTGATAACCACCGTATAATCTACCATCATCTTCGTCATAGAAGGTACTATTAGTATAAGGAGAAGAAGCGATCCAATGATCTGCTCCATTCAAGCCATCAACATCTTGCTCCAAATTACCATTCAACACTAAATTGGCATAATTATTAACTGATGGATCAACATATTCACTACAACCACTTTGAGCTGCCGGACAAACACCAACCCAACCATTATAGCTAGTAGACTGATCATCGCCAGTCATAAAGTCTCTTTGGCCCATTGGCTGAATCTTATTCTCTGCGGTTCCAAAACCAATAGTCATCATTTCTGTTATAACACACGCTCGTTTTTCCTCACCCTTATACCAACCGTAGGAACCATCGTCACTCACTTGATATTCACATATTTTATCCCGCGGATCCTTAAACCACAACAGTCCATTGTCTGATGAATACTCATCGCACCAGAGACTTTCGCGAGCGCACAAAATATCTGCATATTCATCTGGAGTATTTTTATAATAAACAGTATCATAACCGACTATCTCTTCAGTTTCCGTATCTAATCCCGTTGGAGTAATTTCAATGGTTGGTAATCCATAAGCGGTACATCCTTTATTATCACTATCACAAGAATGATCAGCGCTACTTACTAAATAAACTAATGAGTCCGCTGGAACAACAACATTATCATCATCGTTACCTGGGGATATATCATTCTCGGTATTATAAGTTTGAGAATAGTATTGATCATTATTTTTTGTATCAATTAATTCCTCGCAACCAACAGCATCTAAACGACAAAGTGACTCAAAAGACCTTAAATTAAACTTTTCAGAATCAGAATCCTCATAAGAACTACAGCTAAGCATTTCGCCAACATTACACCTGGTTTGAGCCCCAGTCGATGAACAACTAGCCTCACTCACAGCCCGAGCTCCATCGGGATCATTTAATTTATTGTCACAACTAAATGGTGTCCACCAAGAATTTTCTGTCAAATAAACACTATCTTTAACTTCTTTTAATAAGATGTTGTCGAAATAAACACTGGTGCCTTGGTTTTCAACTGAGAATTTCAATTCCACCATCGCCAAATCCCAATCAACAAATACCGGCCCTAGCTCATAACGCTGCCACAGCTCACCAACACTAATTTGTGGTGCATCTGTCTCATTAGAACTATCGGCAAAGTATTTTATTTCACCCGCATCGCCAACGTCACCATTAAAAAAGGAAATTGAAGAAAAATTAATATTGCCACTTCCCTCTCCCTTTGCCCAGAAACTGAGGATATAAGCTTTGTTATTGCTCAATAAGAAGTCCTTTTTCAACTCGCTAGCCTTAACCGATACTCCACCAGCACTAGCCGCCTCCTGAGTCAAGGCCACTCCGACCCCTTCCCAGTCGTTAATACCGGATTCAAATGTATCAAAGGAAACATTACGAACGTTGCCTCCCTGATTACCAATATATTCCCGACATCCACGAGATTGAGCGGGACAAGTAACTCCTTGATTTGGAATTGCTCTATAAATACATTCGTCATCACCATTCCAATGACCAGAACTATCAATACAGTCCTCTCGAGCATCAACTAAATTAGCTTGAGTCTGAGTACGACGATAAGGCTTACAAACATCTGACACATATATCACCCTAGATAATAGACGATAGCTAACATCACCGCTAGAACTATAAAATTCCGTACAGTCTGGGTTGATTGGAACATAAATATAGTCATCATCATCTGTTTCTGGCGTATTTTTATTATCATAATAGCTATATCCCCTAATCTCCTGAGGAACACAAATACCAACTCCATGTAAACTATCTAAAATATCAGCATTTAAAATATCCGAATCAGTAATATTATTGTTCTTATTCAAGTGGTCCAAATAACCATTAACATCGTCAACACCAGAAGCCGAAATTGCATTTTCCACCGCATCATTCAATAAGTCCAAATACATTTTTCCATTAATAAGTATACTAGGATTATTAACAACAGAAATTTGACTATCAACGGATATCGGGCTACCACTATCGTTATACCTCATATTAGTACTAGGTGCGTCAAAATCAAATTCATTACTTTTCCTCAATTTATAGTCCTTCAAGGCATACCCCTTAGTATCATCGCCCCGCCAAGTTACAAAGGAACCTTCTTCTCCCTCCCCAGGCTTTTGACATTCTCTAAGATCAACATAATATTCTAACCCCTCACCACCGCTATCAACAGTATCAATATTAGTAAATTCATCACAACCAGAATAGTTAGCTGAGCAATATTGTGGGGTATTATCAGCAATAAATTGAGTATATTTAGTGCCAATGAAGTTAGTCTTTTCCTGTTTATAAACCTGGTAACCTACACACTCAGACGGACAGATGTCATTAGTAGTAATTGTTGCCGGTACTGCTGGGTCACCATTGATTGGAGAGTACAACTGACATCCGACCTCACTAGCCATACAAACACCGGCATAGCTGTTACATTCCCCGTTTCTAGTCTCTTCATCTAAAACTGTATTTAATTCTGTCAAAGTATCGGGCCATTCATCATCACCAGTTAAATAACATTCATAATAATCTGGTGCCTTATTCAAATAAACTAATTGACTTTGTAACATTTGTGATGGATCGTGCGGTGTATAATCAGAAACATAATTCCCTCCACGAGTTATCTCTTCAAACTGAACAGCGTCAACATAATAGCTTCCGTCAAAACCACCAGAGGTGATAAGTTGAACATTTACAGCATCAACTTGATTCACATTGGATGTAAATACCTTAAAGATCCTTTGCCAACCGTCGCCTTCAACCGATACATCACCTGAACTAATTATTTCAATATCATTATTTATATCTATATTATTTGAACCCAATTTTAAATCAAAGCTACCAATTGTCGGGATAGTGTCAATATAAACAAGTGCAGATAAGGCATATCTAGAACCAGCACGCATAGTGAAATATTGAGAGCCATCCTGTTGGTAATCAGATTGATCTATAAAGTAAGAACTAGAACCATCATAGCTTTCGGAACTAACTACCAATGATCCCAAATCGTCCCATCCAAGATCGGCCTGATCATGACTACTATCAATCTCAAAACTGCCATTAATCAATAAATTGGTGCCCAGTCCGCCCTTAGTTCTAATAAACTGGCTGCAACCATCATTACTAGAATCACAAGCTTCAACATCTCGATCAAAATAGATTTTATTATTATCTGTATTGGTCCAGCCCCATACGTTCGTAAATTCAGCACCATACCGCTGATTATTGCTGTACCACCTACAACCAGCATTTTCAAATCCGCAATTAGCAAAATCTAAAGTATTAGTCAAAAAAGACTCTTGTCCTCCATCCAATAATTGAACTGTTTGACAGGTATTAAATTTCGGCTCACAATTTTTAACACCAAGATCCCAAATTCTTTTTTCTTCAGTACAATAACCAAAATTCAAACAATTACCATTTTCGTCTTCCTTAAGACACTGCTGCTCATCAGCACAATAACTAGTTCGATCAATATCATCATCACCGGCCAAACTTAGATCCGGTCCATATCCCTCTCGACGACAAAATAGCTCAGGTGCCTTAAGCACCCAATAAGGATCAATCAAATCACATAAAAATTCATCTCCAGTGGTACTATCGCTATCGCATCCCTGCTTGTATAAATCTATTAAGTCCCCTAAAGTATAGGCCCGATCACTTTGTTCGCTAATATATCTAGCAGCAACTTCCCAGCCAACTGGAACAATTCTATACTTCCTTAAGATTGTCACATTCCTTAAGGTAAAAGCGGTCTGGGGATTAATCACCTGATTAACCTTAGGAGCAAATGGCCTGTTTTTGACAGACTGTGGTAAATCATTGATCAACATTTTATTCGAAATAGCACTTGATAAGATCTCATCAATCACACAATCAGTTGGACCAGGATTAGATACCTTTTCATCTGTACACAGCATTAACTTACTTAAAATATTATAAATTGATCCAACTCGCTGCTTGGATTCTATAAAGTTATCAAATCCAGTTTCCGCCCCACTTACTCCTGATCGATACGGTGACGAACTATAGCCATAAAGAGAGCTAAGATAATTATAGCCACTTCTACTGGACGTATTACTAAAAAGTCCAGTTTGCAATCTTTTTAGTAACTGCGAGGCCAGAGTGTTTAAAAATGTCTCTATAAAATCTAAAATAGTACCGGTGGGAGTGGAATCCTTCCAGTTAGGAATTTCTCCGCTATGAGAATCTTCAAAAGATTTTCTAACCATTGAGCCGGGAGTTAAAATTGCCCCCGCTAATCCCTCCTGGCCTAACCAACCCTCACTTGCATTTAGTTTACTTTCAGCTAAACTCACCTTTTCCTCTACAGCACTGAGCAATTCGCTCTGGGTCCTTAAATATAAGTAAATATCGTTCTCTCGTTGAATCGCCACTCGATATTCTAAACTAAAATCGACATTATCAATTGCCGATTCCCAATTATCAACAATCTCTGAAAATTTACATCTTGGCTCATGGATATCATCCTGTTGAATTCCTAAAATAATACCCAATTTAATATTAAAATTAGGCTCACATAAATCTTTGAAAACGCCCTCACCCCAATTACCAGTAACAAATTCATCAATCGCCTCTCCAAGTGCTGCGTCACCAATATCTTTTAAATAAGCTTCCCACCCTTCAGTCACAAACAGTGGTTGCTGCCCCTCACCACCAGAGGCCACCCAAATAGCTGTATCTCTAGCAAGTTGTCGAGAAAATTGACTCAACCCAGCCTTGTAAGCGCCAGCATATGTTGCCTCCTTTGCTGCTTTCTTGGCAGCAGCAAGGGATTCAGAAAGCTTATCTTTAGCCGTATTTAGTATCCCCTGTTCTTTGACCTCGACTTCTGCTGCAACCACCTCCTGAGCTGCCCCCTCATTGGACGCTCCAAGCGCCGCTATCGCTGACTGATTAGCAGCCATACCGGTTGGATTTGATACTATTAAGGTTGTACTTCTACTAACTGGCACGATAAAACTATTAAACCAAAAAACAGACACCAATATTAGTAGTACAAATAGTCCAATTAAAATTTTATCAAATCTATCCATAGATTATTGTGGAGATAACTCCGAATCAAGTTGACGCATAAACATATCTTTTAAGTCATTATCGCTTAGCTGGCTGATCATTTCTTCTGGTACCCCTTGCTCTATCAATAATGCCCGAATTTGACCCCCTGTTAATTGCTGTAAGTCCATCACCGAATCAAAATCTAAATCAGAAACAGAATCATCTATGCTACTTTGATTATCAACACTACTGTTGCTAGGTCCAGCACCCTGTCCAGTACAACTGACGCCGACACAATTTGGATCAGTTCCATCTTCTATTTCCTCAAAATCAGTCTGACCATCACTATCACTATCCTCAAGATAAGGACTAGTTAAATAAATATTTATCTCGTCATAATCGCTTAATCCATCATTATCGCTATCTTTATTTTGTAATTCAACTGCCTCAGCATCCTCTTCACTTAATTCTGGCGCCACAGAATCACCAGTTCCACCCCAATCTACTGTTCCCATTCCAGCAAGAGACAAATACATCATAACAATCCCAAAAAAAATGGCTATAACCACGGCAATTGAAAGTGCTTTTTCTCGCTTGGATGTTCGTGGTTTATTATCTATTTGTCCATCAGGAATAAAATAAGAATCACCGTCATTTTCGATGTCGTTTTGACCATCAAGAAATTGGTTGTCATCTTCCATGTTTTCACCGCGATAATTTGGTAAAATACTAACCCTGTTAAATAGATTTAACTAAATTTAATCAATATCATCCGTAGATATAAGCCAAATAAATTTAACAACCTTCGTCCCCCATTTGCGATTTTATTCAACTGGGACGAATAACTTTATTAAATACATTATAACATAAAACGATTATCCAGCGCAATATAACTTAGGTAGCCAATTTCACCCAATCCTCTATCGTCAAATCTTGAGCTCGCGCCTTAACATTTAGGTTTAATTTTTTAAGCATTGCCTCAGCCTCATCGTTACTAATCTTTAATCCTCCAGCTAGATTGTTTTTTAGCTGTTTTCTCCTGGCCGAAAACCCAATATTTACCAATTCAAAAAACCTTTTTATATTTATATCTGGTAAATCTTTTTTTAACTCAATTCTAATAATCGCTGAATTAACAGCTGGTTCTGGCCAAAAACTGGTTTTGTCTACCATAAATAATATTTCAGGACGACCATAAAACTGCATCATCACCGACAGTTTACTCATTTTACCAGGAGGGGTAACAATTCTCTCTGCCACCTCTTTCTGCAACATTAAAACCATGTCAACTGGTGCGCGGTCTAAGGCCATAAATATCCGTAAAAAACGCGACGTAATATTATATGGTAAATTAGCAATCACCCGGTATTCTCTATTTTTTGGGATTATATCATTCACATCTGTATTCAGCACATCCTGATGAATAATTCGTAATTTTTTATTATTAACAAATTTGTTTTGCAAATAGTTAACTAGCTTATCATCTAATTCCACGGCCACCACCTCACCAGCCACTTTAAGAAGCCCTTCGGTTAATACTCCTAATCCTGGGCCAACCTCTAACACCAAATCATCACTAAGAACACCAGCCTGATCAATTATTTGGTCAATCACTTCGTCGTTAATTAAAAAACTCTGCCCCTTACTTTTATGGGGCACAATATTTAATTCACTACAAATTGCCTTTACTTCATCAACTATCATAAATATTATAGTAAAGAATAAAACAGGGTCATCACCCCGGCCAAAACAAATACAGCATTCCATCCTGGAGTAAATATCTGCAAAAGCAGTAAACAACCCAAAATCGCCAATACTTTACCAACAATCAGGGCCATTTCAAAAAACACGATTCGTTTCATCACTGAAGTGTCCTGAGCCACCTCATAAGTTTCAGAAATAAAAGGGATATCAATAGCCTGCTTAGCAATTCTCGAATATGCATCAGCCAGAAATATTCCCAAAATGCCCCTGGTCAAAATACGAAACAGCCAACCAAAGAATTGAATAATTGACCCGTAGCGCAAAATATTTTTTCCCCCTCGCCGATCCGTTAATCGACCAATATACAAGCTCACTATTGAAGTTAAGGCAACAGATATCGACATTAAAGCACCAAGCTTTAAAAAGTCACCAATAATTACATAAATAAATATTGGCCAAATCACCATCACAATTAATTCATCACCATAACCCCAATGAGCCAAAAGTTTAGTTCTATTTTTTTTAGCAAATAGCCGCTTATACGCACCAAAATACGAAAAGGTGTTGGGCGTAAACTTTTCTTTAGTAATTAGAGTTGGCACATTAGATAAAAGTATTACCACAGACGCCACTACAAATAAAGACCCAAACCCAAAGAATTTTAGTAAAACCCCACCCAAAAGTGGACCAACAATCCAAACAATGGATCTCAACACCCTTAAATTACTCACCTGTCGGCCCTGATGTCCATCACTAGAGAACCTTGCAAAATCACTATGATATGCTGGCCAATATAAAAACTTAGAAATTACATAAAAAATTGGTGCTACCCAGAATAAATTTGGATAGCTACCAATACCAAATAACGTTAAATAAAATGAAATTGTAAAAATTGATGCCGTAGCCATGGAAGCCTCATAACCAAACCTTCTGGCAAACTTTGCCCCAAGTGGTATGGTAAAAAAGTAAACCACATAAACGATCAAATAGAAGAATAATACCCTGGTTAGTGCCCCAGCAAGCCCCAAATCACTAAAAAATACCAGGAATAAGAATACTGGCTCGAATATATTAACGGTTGAAACTGCAAAATTTAAAATCAAATCAGACGAATACAATTCTCGCACCTGAGAATTCATCCTCTGGACAAAGAAAGAAGCAATAACTTTTTTAAAACCTTTTTTCATTTATATATAGATAATTGAGACATTTAAAAAACGATCTTTAAGATATCTTATAACAAGTTAATAAACAATGAGGCAACTGCCGCTAAAATAAACGCCCACTGAAATCCCAATGCTCCGACCACTGCAAAGATAATCAAAATACCAATCGCCTTACCAAGATTCACAGCGATCTCTCTTAAAACTGTCATTTCATCGACATAATGACCAGAATCTGATGCTTTTTCATAAAGTAAAGCATCCATTGGTGTTCTCATTACCACTGATGTTAAATTATGATAACTTGATGCAATAAAGATTTCAAAGCCGGTGGAAACAAACATCTTAAATATCCAACCGATTGCATAAAATGCTGATCCCCAATGCAATAACTTTCTTTTGCTAAATTTATCAGTATAAGATCCCATAACCAATTTCAAGACCACGGTTATTAAAACAATAGCAGAAGATATCGCACCTACCTTTAGAAAATCACCGTTTAATACTTGGAAGATAAATATCGGCCAGACCACCGCTCCAATAATTGTCTGGATACCATCAGCAAAACGAGATAACACCATCCGCCTGTGACGACGACCAAACAGATTAACCCAAGTTTCTTTGAAGCTAAAAGTAAACTTCTCAAATGTGGGTCGCACCAAAAACAGTGGGACAATCGACACTCCAATTAACACTGATGAAATTAAAAACAAAACATTAAAACCGTGACTAATAATAATCCAACCAGCAATAATTGGAATCACAATCGCCACTAGACTTGAGATTGACGACAAAAAGGCCATCACTCTCCCGCGATTGGCTTTGTGAGTAAACTTAGCAAAATCTGTATGATATGGCACCCAAAAAAGCATCATTCTGGCTTCCATTGCTACGATCATCAAAATTGTAAAAGGCAGAACTGCATAACCCAAGGACAAGTAGTACAAACAACCATAATTAAGCAATTTAAATGGTACCGATAAAATCATCGACATCTTTAGCCCCACCACAGACATTAGCTTAGCACCAAAAAATACTAAAACTGAATAACCAACCCAAACCACTAAGTAATACAACAATACCCGATTAAGGTTACCAAACTTTTGCCACAAAAAAATTGGCATAAAAAGACCGATCAAGCCAGAACCGATTTGATCGATAACAATATTAGAATAAAGTGCCGTAATTCCCGGTGACAACTTCACCCCCTTAGCAAAACTTTTTAACAACGCAAAAGAAAATACATTCTCCTTTTTATTCGGCATTACAATAAATCATGTTTATTAATCCCAAGTCAATCTCAAATCACTTAGATTTTCTGATTATATTGTACATATTATACCATAGTTTTCGATAAACTATATCATAGGCACCAAGATAGACTGTAAAATCTTTTTTAGGAGCGAAACCTTTTTTAAACCGAGTTACTCCTGGCCATTTTTTCTCGTCCACTCCCCAGAAATCATAATATTTCAATCCCGCCTCTTTCGCATCTAAAATCGTTTTCCACTGAAGTAAAAATGGAGCCATACTACTTCGATATTCATAATCTGATGCCCCATGCAGATACACACACCACTCTCCGATGTATATCACTAAATTAGCAACTACTACTTTTCCATCAACCTTAGCCGCCTTAATCTTGATTGAGTCACCCAAGCTATCTACCATTTTTCTATAATACTTTTCACTGTGTGGTTTAATTTCTTGTCGAGATGATGTTTTGCCGGTTAACCGCCAGAAGTCATCAAAATATTTATTCCCCTCATCAATTTCCACCCCTCGTTTTTTTGCTACTTTAATATTATAACGAGTTTTTGACTTCATTTGAGCTAATAACTCGTCTTCAGTTATATCTAAGTCCAATATAAGAGTGGTTTTTGGTTGAACTTGACCAATATTTTTAAATTCACAAAGAACCTCATAACCAACCGGCTCAAATCTTGTAAATATCACTCCTTCTTTTTCTGCTAGCTTTCCAATTTCTGTAAGTAACAATCTTAGAGTCTGATCATTATCCCCCGCTATTGGCCCCCGAGGCACATAAAAGTAACTCTTTCCTAATCTTAACGGCATTTTAATCACACCGGCAGCTGCTAGTATCTTGTCGCCATCAACTACTACCAAATTGAAAACTTTTCGAGCCAAAGACCTCTGAAACTCACCCCAAGCCCAGGATTGAAGTAAACCAAAATCGGATGAATTAGCTTTCACAAATTCATCCCATTTATTCTTCCAAGAATTGTCGCAAATCACTACTTCCATATAAAAATCTATACAACAAAACTGATTAGTCTTCCTGCCACAAAAATTGTTTTCTTTATTTTTTGTCCGTCTAGATGTTTTTTAACATTATCATCTTCTTGTGCTAACTTCACCGCATCTTTTTCTGAAATATCTGGTGCTAGTTGTAATTTGGCTCGCACCTTACCATTAATCTGAATCACAAAGTCTACTAGATCGTCTTTAATCTTAGACTCATCATATTTTGGCCAAGACTGTAGAGCGATAGATTCCTTATGGCCAAGCTTTGCCCACAATTCGTCAGTAATGTGTGGAGCAAATGCCGAAAGAATAATTAGTAGCTTCTCTAATCCTTCCCTATTAATCTTTTTAACTTCCAATATCTTGTTCACGAGTATCATCATCGAAGAAACCGCTGTATTATATCGCATTGTTTCAATATCTTCACCAACTTTTTTAATAGTTTTATTTAAAAGCACTTCGACATCATTTTCAATATTATCTTCAATATTGATCTCCCCTAAAGACCAAACCTTTTCTAAAAATCTTCGCACTCCAATAACCCCCTTAGTGTCCCAGGGAATCATCTGGTCAAACGGCCCCATAAACATCTCATAAACCCTTAAGGTGTCTGCGCCATACTCCTTCACCACGTCGTCAGGATTAATTACATTACCGCGACTCTTTGACATCTTTTCACCATTTTCACCTAAAATCATTCCATGAGAGGTTCGCTTAGCATATGGCTCATCTGTTGGCACCACTCCAATATCAAATAAAAACTTGTGCCAAAATCTAGAATACAATAAATGAAGAGTGGTATGTTCCATCCCGCCATTATACCAATCTACTTGGTTCCAATACTTTAATTTTTCCTCGCTAGCTAAAGCCTTATCATTGCTAGGATCCATATACCTCAAGTAATACCAAGAGCTTCCTGCCCACTGAGGCATTGTATCTGTTTCTCGTTTAGCTGCAGAGCCACACTTTGGACATTTCACATTCACCCACTCGTCAATCTTAGCCAGTGGTGACTCACCGTCCTCACTTTGCAAATATTCTTCTACTTCCGGAAGTTCAAGTGGTAATTCACTCTCGTCAATTGCAACAAGCCCACAATTAGGACAATCCACAATCGGAATCGGTTCACCCCAATAACGTTGCCTGGAAAATACCCAATCACGAAGTTTAAAATTTACCGCCTTCTTGCCCCAACCCTTTTCAACCAAACATTCGATAATCTTATCTTTAGCCTCTAGTGCCGGTATATCATTTAAAAAGTCAGAATTAAAAACTAGAGCATCGTCGATATCAGTGAAGGCCGCTTTTTCATAATCCCACTTTTTACCACATTTCGGTTTAATCACTGGAATCATTTCCAACTTATATTTTTTAGCAAATTGCCAATCACGCTCATCATGCGCTGGTACGCCAACAACAATGCCAGTCCCGGCCGTAGCAACAACAAAATCACTCACGTAAATCGGCATTTCCTTGTTGGTTAATCGGTTCAAACAAGAACTACCAGTAAATACACCCGTCTTTTCTTTTTCTAACTCTGTTCTTTCTAAATCAGATTTTTTGGCCGCCTGTTTAATATATTCTTTGACCTCCTCTTTATTGTCATCAGTGGTCAATTTTAAAACCAATGGATGTTCTGGAGCAATAACCACAAAAGTGGCACCAAAATTCGTATCGGGCCGAGTGCTATAACAAGAAATTGTCTGGTCACTACCGACTATTGGATAATCAATATCTATTCCCTCACTTCGACCAATCCAATTCCGTTGCTGAGATTTAATCCTTTCTAAATAATCTACTTTATCTAAGTCATTTGCTAATCGATCGGCATATTCAGTAATTTTTAACATCCACTGCTTTTGCATTTTTTGAATCACTTCACCACCACACCTCTCACACTTACCGCTCACAACCTCCTCATTAGCAAGTCCCACCTTACAATCAGTGCAAAAGTTAATTGGCATTTCTGACTTATATGCTAGGCCCTTTTTAAACATCTGCAGGAATATCCACTGAGTCCACTTGTAATATTTGGGATCAGTAGTGTTTACCTCTCTAGACCAATCAAAAGAATAGCCAAGCATCTGAAGTTGGTGCTTATAATTTTTTATGTTTTCTTTTGTCTTAATCTTTGGATGAGTACCAGTCTTGATAGCATAATTTTCAGCGGGCAAGCCATAAGCATCCCAACCCATTGGGTATAAAACATTCTGACCATCCATTCTACGCTTTCTGGCTAGAATATCTAAGGCTGTATAACTTCTTGGGTGACCAACATGAAGACCTTCACCGGAAGGATAAGGAAATTCAACCAAGCAATAAAACTTCTCTTTGTCAGAAAAATCTTGAGCTTCAAATAGTTTTTCTTTTTCCCATCTATCTTGATGTTTTTTCTCTCCACCCTTCTCTAAAAATTCACTATAAGTCATCATAAATAATTAAGAATAATTAAATCAACATTAACATAAATTGTTAATCTTTTCAAATTAGTTTAACGCCAGATAAATATAAGCAACATTATCAACAAAAGGACAATAATTACAATCAATATGCCGAGCATCATCATTGGATTACCAAACCATTCTGGCAAATAACCTAAAATTGATTGAATTACACTATTTCTAATTTGATCCTCTGCTTCTGCATTTTTAATTGGTGAATTTTGGGTTTCCTCACTAATCATCGTCGAGGTCATTTGGTTCAAGGCGTTATCTACCGACTGAACCTCTACTATATATTCATTATTTTCACCGGCCAATATAATATCAATATCATTATTAATGGCACCGCTATCAACCGTCAAATCAAATGACTGAATTTCCTCGGAGTCAACATAAATTGCCAACTGATAATCTCCGTTATCAACCAGACGACCATATTTACCATCTTCACTTAGTATAATAGTATCAATCAATTCTCCAGCCGCATAAACCAAAAGTGAAATATCAACATCATCAGTTATCTCCTCGCCATCAAGTGATAATACTGATACATTCCCCTTAGGCAAAACATTAACATAAACTGGCCAAGAGGTTTCGTCTTCTTCAAATAATACTGTTTGATCAATCTTCAAAAGCCCTGGTTCATCAAACAGATTAAGCGTCTTAGAATAGATGCCATCTGCTTCACCATAGTCTAATTCATATAAATCATCTAAAACCTCCACCGAGAAGTCAACTAATCCATTATACAAATCATCACCAATTACTGTCACATCAACAACACTATTTTCTAAAACTGTAATTAAACCATTTCTAGGAATAAGTGGCGCACCACCCACTAGAGAGTAATTAAACTCTATCAACAGATTTTCAATAAAATTATCATCATCAGGCGGATCATCTGGATCGGGGTCTGGATTGGGGTCTGGATTGGGGTCTGGGTCATCAAACCCCTCATATGGATCGTCGTCATTATCATCGTCACCATTAGGATCAACATACGAAATACTTTCAGTGGCTGGTGTTGATCGACAATCGCCGTTTATAGCAGTCAAGGAATAGGTATAGTCAAAACCATCTACAACATTAGCATCTAAAAACCGACTAGTTGTTACCTCTGTTAAAATATCGTCTCCATCGCCAGTCCTAACTAGTCGAATTACATCAAAACCAGATGGATTATCCCATGACAGACCAACACCGTCATCAAGCGCATCTAATGCCAAGTTACTAATACCCGCTGCCAAGCAATATGGAGTCGCCTGAATAAACGACGGCGACAAATAACCTAGGTGCCCCTCGCTATATCTTTGAGCAAAGGCACCATAACAATATCTAGTGCCATTTTCTAAGTCCACATCCAAAAAATTGAATCCTTCGTCGACATAAACTCTTTCTCCGTCAATTATCCGAGTATTTTGACCGCTCTCGTTCTGACAAATTGATCGATTAATAATTGTCCTAAACTGACCGATATCACTCCAGCTTAAATTAATTTGACTATCTCCAGAGATAGCAGTTAAACTAACCCGCTCCTCACAAGCGCCATCTAGGCATATACCATCGCCACATTCACTACTTAAATAACAGGTTGTTAAACACTTGCCCTCTTTACAACCGCACTCATCACGCACCAATGTCGCCTGATCACCAGCAGAACATGTTGGTATCTCAGGTAACTCACATAATCCACACTGAACAACTTCCTGACAACTATAAGCAACAACACACCCACAATCATTCCGCTGAGCTACAACATTACCATCTAAGCAATAGTTTTGTGGAGGCTCCACATCAATACAAGCGCCACTGCAATCTACCGACAAGCGACAATAACTATTACAGCCATCGTCCTCTATGGTATTACCATCATCACATTCCTCACCAAGATCAACATTGACATCCTCGTCGCCACAATAAGCAACGTCAAGACAAGGTTCAGTACAGCAATAATCGGAATCACTAACATCAACAAACCCCAAACTACAACTCTGTCTAGAATCACAAATATTTCCGCCTACACTACTGCAAGTAACCGGACGAGTAGCGCAGATACTACTGTTACAAAAACTACTAAAACAGTCATCATTATTATCACAACTTGAGCCATTCGGCATTAATTCCTGAAATAAATCATCATAACCGTCTACCCGACCATTAACCATTAGAGCATCTACAAAACCACGTCGCTCACCATCATCTGAAAAGGTTATATTTTTCCAAAAACCAACCTCATCAATAGCTCCATCAAAAAATCCACCAGCAAACTTTGGTATGCCCACAGTAGAACGCAAGACCGCAGAGGAACTACCTCCAACTTGCGAACCATCAAAATAAATATATTGCTGATTACTATAATACATACCCACAATATGATGCCAATTACCGACAATAATAGTAGCGTCCTGAGAGCTTTTTTCCACGTAGCCAACTTTAAACCTTAACCGTCCATCACGATAAGCAATTGACCAAGCAGGATTTTCACGAAGTGCATTACCAATTACTTCTCCCTGAGCCAAGATGTCCACATCGATTGGCTGGGAATCAAATCTCACCCAACCACTAACTGCAAATGAATCATAGGGCCACAAAGAAGTGGATGGGGCCCTAGCCTCGCCCCAAATATATCGATCGACCACGCTTAAACAATTTCCCTTCAGACAATCACTGACATAACCAACACTGCCATCTGGCAGTGGGGAAAGACGCAGATTATTACTATCGACTGAATCAATCCTATCTCGAACAGCAGCTTCACCCATCTTCCAATATGAAATCAAGTCGCCATATTTCATTGTGATCGCATTGTTACTCTTACATTCACTCTCACAACAGGTAGTATCCAAATCGTCAGTAGATGTATCCCCTAAACATGTTTCACTGCTAATACAAACTTCAAATCCCTGACTCTGACAAGTTATTTGAATAATACAATCATCCGGACAGCTACTTTCTGTTTCACCCGTTTCGCAGGTTTCATTACCACAAACCGTATTATCTATTAAACTTGCCGCCGCTAACCTCACATCTATCCCACTGCCACTGGCAGGTGGGGTAATAATATTATTTTTAATAGTTACTAAATCATTGATTCTTTTGCCGGCGGATATTCCACTTGGCCATCGATCTAGATTATAATCTTCTACAACCCCACTTTCAACCTTAACACCAATATTAGCTCTACTGCCAGAAGGTTGCAGAACTGCGCCATCACAGTCAAGATCACCACCAGCCAAGGTCAATTCAGTGTTAGTTACAGTACAACTTGGTGAGTTAACCACACCCTGTACCCGTGTCTCCATTATGATTGGCAAAACAAAAGAAACAACAAACCCAATAATTACCGTAACCGTTACCATAGCCATTGACCCCCAAATAGAACGTCCTGTTATTTTAGTTTGCTTTTCCTTATGAATGGCCAAATATTCTTTTAGATATTGACCTTGAACCTCTTTATCTTTTTCTAAAACCCATGTTCCTAATGGATTATTTTTATCAACCAAGACACCAAAACTAGATTCAATATTATCAAAAAGTAAAAGCAACAAATATAAAGTTTTTAATCGACCCCTGTTTACTTTCGAAATATACCCCACTCGAACCACTGAATCATTAGAATAGTCAACCACTCTAACATTATTTAAATCAATTTTATTCTTTAATTTTACGTAACTTCTCCGGGCAAAACTAGCAACCATCGGAACGGATTTATTCCTATGCTGATGATATGATATCAAAACAAGCGATAACAGAATTAAATATATAAAAAGACTCCAATATCCCATAGTATAAGCAGAGAATAAAATCACAAAAAACACTGCCGCGATGACAGCAAAAATAAGTAAAATATCAAAAACTCTAACAATAAAAGTCTCTTTGGCTTTTTTGCTTTCTTTCATGAAAAATCGCTTAAGTTTTCTTAAGATATTTACTAAAATATCCGACTATATTATAACATAAAATGCCATGTCAACACAATAAAAAACAGTGACTTTTAGTCACTGTTTTTTTAATAATTTGACACCTCGATTTACCTCAATTATTTCATGAGTTCCTTCAAATATTTACCGGTATATCCCTTCTTAGATTTAGATACTTCTTTCGGGGTACCACAAACCACCACCTCACCACCGCTTGTACCACCTTCGGGGCCAAGATCAATAACCCAATCTGATGATTTGATCACATCGAGGTTATGTTCAATCACTAACACTGAATTGCCCTTGTCTGCTAACTTATGCAAAACCTGAAGTAGTCGCTTGATATCATCAAAATGAAGTCCAGTAGTAGGCTCGTCTAAAATATAAAGTGTTTTTCCAGTTGGTCTTCTAGATAATTCCGCTGCCAACTTAACTCGTTGTGCCTCACCACCAGATAATGTGGTTGCACTCTGCCCAAGATGTAAATATCCTAGACCCACACTTTCTAAAACTTGCAACTTATCTAAAATCTGTTTTTCATCAGTAAAGAACTCTTTGGCTTCACTCACAGACATGTCTAATACATCAGCAATATTCTTTCCCCGATAATGAATATCTAGGGCCTTCTTATTATATCGTCTGCCGTGACACTCTTCACAATCCACGTAAACATCTGGCAAAAACTGCATTTCAATCTTAACCATCCCCTCACCAGAACAAGTTTCACACCGTCCGCCACCCTTAACATTAAAACTAAAGTGACCCTGTTTCATACCTCGCATTTTAGCTTCGGACTGACTAGCATATAGATCTCGGATATAGGTAAATACCCCAGTATAAGTGGCTGGGTTAGATCGCGGAGTCCGACCAATCGGCGATTGATCTATGTTAATTACTTTGTCTAAATTATCTAAGCCCCTAATTTCTTTATGTTTTCCTGGAAGTTCCTTGGCTCGATAAAACTTATTAGCAAGTGCCTTAGCCAAAATTTCACTCATTAAAGTTGATTTGCCAGATCCTGACACGCCGGTAATGCAAACAAATTTACCCAATGGGATTTCGACATCAATATTCTTTAAATTAAACTCATCAGCTCCAATTACTTCAATAGATTTACCATTTCCCTTTCGAACTTGGTCTGGAATCTTAATTTCATCAAGACCGGCAAGATATCTTCCAGTACAAGAGCCTTTATCTTTTTTTACCTGATCAAATGTCCCCATCGACACGACTTCACCACCAAGTTTACCCGCCCCTGGACCAATATCAATTAGATAATCAGCTGATTTCATAATTTGGTCATCATGTTCAACCACAATTACTGAATTGCCCTTATCTCTCAATCTTTTTAATGTTTCTATTAGTTTAGCTGTATCTCGACCATGTAAGCCGATTGACGGCTCATCTAAAATATAAGTTACCGATTCCAGCCCTGATCCAATTTGAGTAGCCAATCTTATTCGCTGGGCCTCACCACCGGCTAGAGTATTAGCTGTCCGATTTAAAGATAAATAATTTAATCCCACATGAATCAAAAACTCTAAACGTCGCTGTACCTCTTTAATAATCTGCTTAGAAACCTTTGCTTCCTTACTGTTGCCACGCCACTTTTTAGCAAGTTCTGTAAAAAAGCTCATTGTTTCGTCAATATCTATTGCAGTTAACTCGGCGATATTCTTATCATTAATTGTTACTGCCAAACTAACAGCGTTCAACCTTTTGCCCCGACACTGAGGACAAGTTGAAACACGCATATACTCCTCGATTGTTTTTTGTAGATATTCTGATTTAGTTTCAAGATGCTTCTTAACTAAAAAACTAATCACTCCAGCAAATTCCATTTCCCTGCCATCCACATTATACTTTTTATCAGTACCGTTTAAAATAACATCAAGCGCACCATCTGAAAGTTCATTCACTGGCCGATTCATTGAAAACTTGTGAACCCTGGCTACTTCTTGCAAAAGTTTAACATTCGAATTTTGCGAAGCGAAGTTTCTACTCCATGGCTTAATTGCTCCTTCAGCTAAGGTTAGCCGCTTATTTGGAATAATCAAGCTTGAATCTGGAACCAATTTAGTCCCCAACCCTCGACAAGCTGGGCAAGCCCCAAAAGGAGAGTTAAAAGAAAAACTTCTTGGTTCAATTTCTGGCAAATCTATTTCACAGTCTCGACAAACATAATTTAAATTAAAAACTAAATCCTTTTTATCTTTCTGAGGCAGATAAACATGAAGCGATCCATTACCCAAATCAATAGCAGTTTCTAGCCCCTTTTGAAGTCGCTGCCAAATCACATCACTCTTCTCTTTGTTTTTAGTCTCACGCGACAAGACTACACTGTCTACTAAAATCTCAATATCATGTTCGCTATCTTTATCTAAACCTAACTCTTTAGCTTCATCAATATCATAAAAACTACCATCAACTCTAACCAGAGAATAGGCAGTTTTAGAAATAGCATTTAATTGTTTACTATGATCCCCCTTCTTGTGATAGATAATTGGTGCCAATATTTGAATTTGAGTATCAACTTCTAGGGCCAAAACATCATCTAAAATCTGTTCAGTAGTTTGCTTTGCAATTTCCTTGCCACACTTGGGGCAATGAACCAACCCCAACTTAGCATATAACAATCTTAAATAATCATAGATTTCAGTTACTGTCCCAACCGTTGATCTAGGATTTACTGAAGAAGACTTCTGATCAATAGCGATCGTCGGTGAAAGTCCTGTAATACTATCGACATCTGGCTTATCCATCAAATCCAAAAACTGTCTAGCGTAAGCTGATAAGCTCTCGGCATAACGTCTTTGACCCTCAGCATAAATAGTGTCAAAAGCTAACGATGACTTACCACTCCCAGACAATCCAGTAACGACAACCAACTTATCCTTTGGAATATCGATGTCTATATTTTTTAAATTATTAACCCTAGCCCCCTTGATCGAAATCTCTTTTGTCATTGAGTTATGGTTAAATTTGGGTAAAATATTACCGTTAAAAAAGTCAACAGTCATTATATACTAAAATGGCAACTATGTCAAAGTCGTTTAGATCATAAATATAAAAACCCTGCCGTTTTATAAAAAAACAACAGGGCTACTGTCAAAGAAAAAAAGATCTCTCACCCAGCTTCGTAGCCGGGCGAGAGACATTGATTCATCTGGACTGAACCAGACCTAGGTATGAGCAGCAACAATTTCCACCTTCAGGGCAATGGGGAAATCAACTCGTAAGAGCCGTTAAGCACCACGATCTCCCGAGAGCTTCTCTGGGTCCCACGCGGGTTCAAAAAATGAATGGCATCTAGCCGCTTCACCCCTCCAGTAGGATTCCCATCAGCATCCTTCTTGAGCTTGACATTTGCCCAGGCTGTGACTCCGCCATATTGCGGCCGACTGACCACTTCTTCAGCCAGTGGCCAACACTGGTCGAAATCGCAACCACGCGGAAAATTGACCATGTCGCCGGGCGTAACAAAGACGAACTTTGCCTGCCTTCTGACCCTATAGGCATCATGAAAGTGCAGTCCCATGGACGCAAGCTGGCCAATCAGGTTAGTTGCCACGATTGCAGGCTCACGATCGAAGATTCTGACGTTGGGATCAGAGTAGCCAGCAGCCTCCAATGCGGCGACTTCTCGGGCCAATGCGGCGGCATACTCTTTGGGAGCCAACTGTGAATGTTCCGGTGTTACCTTCACCAGTCCCGACCACATTTCTCCCTTCAAATTCAAGCCATCAATCGTAACCAAAACCCCCGAGCGATTCATCTCCAATACATTTGGACGATCCAACATAGCCACTCTCCTTTTTGACACCACGACACGATACAACGATAACGCTAATCAGACATAAACATGCCTGAATTGAGATATTGACATAAAACGAACTTTCATCATTATATCATAAAAGTATATTCCTGTCAAACTAAACAAAAAATAACAGAATAAATAAACGGCTCATACCTTGAGCCGTTAACGTTTTTGTGGGTCTGTAGAATTAAAAATCGCTAAACTAAGCCATATTTATCAATATTAGTATCAGCTATCTTTTGTATTTTAGCAATCTCCACTTTACCGCCATTATCCTTATATAAGTGTTTAAATCGTTTTTGTAATTTTAAAAAGTCACCAACTTCAACACGCTTAGTAATCTTTTGGGTCTTAGTTCTCTCTCCATTTACATACTCGACATTAGGATACAAGCCAGATTGAGTTGCTAGTTTTGCCACCTCCACCGTTTTATTAGAATCAATCCCCCAACCAGGAACACAAGGACAATAAATCTGTAAATATTTTGGTCCCTCCACAGTAAGCGCTGTTTTAACTTTTGCAATCAAATCAAGCGGGTAAGCAACCGAGGCCGTAGCCACATAAGGCAAAGAATGAGCTAAGGCGACTCCAATCATATCTTTTTTGACTTGAGATGACCCAAACGACTTCTTGCCCGGAGGAGTGGTGCTAGTATTAGCATTAAGTGGTGTAGATCCGCTACCCTGGTAGCCAGTATTCTGGTAAGCCTCGTTATCAAAACAAACATAAAGGATATTATCACCTCGCTCCCACATTCCAGATAAATGTATCAACCCAATATCAAAAGTCGCGCCATCACCACCAAAAGCAATAATATTTGTTGTTTTATCCTCGCCTCTTTGTTTTAATGCTGCTTCCACACCAGTAGCAATTGAAGCTGCATTTTCAAATACAGAATGAAACCATGGCACCTTAAAAGATGACATCGGATATCTGCTAGTTGTCACCTCGCTACAACCTGTTGCCCCTAAGGCAATAGTATTACGACCTGCCGTATCTAAAACCAACCGATAAGCAATAATCATTCCACAACCAGCACAAGCAGAGTGCCCTGGATTTAAAAGATGATCTAATGGTGCCTTATATTGTTTATTATCAGTCATGAATTTTAAGTTTGAGATTTATTTATCTACAAAGACCACTTTTTCTTTCGTTGTTTTCGCAGTCTTATAAATACCATTAATACTATCCTTGGTTATGTCCCTTCCGCCAAGGCCCGCCACAAAACTAATAATCTTTTTATTATCTCCTATTACTCGCCTAATCTCGGTGGCTAATATGCCCTCTGTACCAAGTGAAATAGACTTATCTAATACTGCAATATTTTTAGCCCCAGTCAACAACTTTTTTATTTCAGCATCAGGAAACGGACGGAGAGAAACAACTTTTAGAACCCCTACTCCACTCTTACTACCCAATTCATCAATCGCGTCTTTAATAGTTCCTACCACCGAACCCATCGCTACAATAACCGTACTTGCACGCTTATCGCCATAATATTCTACCATACTCAATTTTCGACCAAAAATTGTCTTAAACTTACTCATTTCTTGAGCCATTACTTTTGCACTTGCCACTACATCATCATGCAAGTCCTTTCTAATCTCAAAGTAATCTTCAGGGAAGGCAAGACTGCCAAAAGATTTAGGATTTTTTACATCCAAATAGTCTATTGGAGTATAGGCTGGTAAAAATTTGGCTATCTTCTCACTGGTTTCTATTTCAACTGGCTCAACAGTATGGGTCAATACAAAACCATCTAAATTCACCATCACTGGCAAGCTCAACTGTTCGGCTACTTTGTAAGCTAAAATATGTAAATCACAAACCTCTTGATTAGTCTCACCAAACCACATCAACCAGCCACTATCCCGCATAGTAACCGCATCTTGTTGATCATTCCAAATATTGATAGGGGCTGACACTGAACGATTAGCACAGGTTAATACTATTGGCAGCCTAGAACCAGCCACATTGTATAAAACTTCAGTCATTAAAAGTAATCCCTGTGAAGATGAAGCGGTATAGGTCCTCACTCCGGCCATTGCCGCACCTTCCACAATTGAAATAGCAGCAAACTCACTCTCAGCTCTAATATATTCAAAATCGGCTCCATCAGCCTTCATTTGCGCTAATCCCTCCACAATATGAGTTTGGGGAGTAATAGGGTAAGCTGAGACAACATCTGGCTTACAATTTTGAATTGTCTGGGCAATCGCCTGACTACCCTCGAGAATTACTTTCATGTTTAAAAAGAGTTATTTTAATTCAATCCCTAAAATTGTAATCGCCTCCACTGGTCGATCCGAACCTTCAGTCGGCACTGCTTCAATCTTTTCAACTATGTCCATACCAGCAGACACCTGACCAAAGTTAGTATGTTTACCATCTAGCCATGGAGTATCACTCGCTGTCACAATGAAAAATTGACTACCGTTAGTGTTGGGACCAGAATTTGCCATTGCTAGTGATCCCCTAACTAACTTATGAGTATTAAACTCATCATCAAACTTATAACCCGGACCACCAGTACCCCACATCGCCATTTTACTATCTTCTTTGGTAAGCGGATCTCCGCCCTGAATCATAAAATCATTAATTATCCGATGAAACTTAGTACCGTCATAAAAACCTTCAGCAGAAAGCTTAGTAAAGTTCTTCACTGTTAACGGAGAATCGGCATTATAGAAATCAACTGTTATATCGCCCAAACTAGTTTTAATTATCGCCTGAGTATAAAGTTTATCTTCTGACATATCTTTTTTATTATCTGTATTATTATTTTCTATGTTGTTTTCGATTTCCCCCTCCGTATTATCGTCTAAGCTATTGTCGATACTATTATTTTCTGAAATTCCAGCCCCACAGCCAGTTAATAGCACCAGAGTCGCAACAAGCAAGATTGTTTTTTTCATAATTACTAAATTATTTCTTTTCTTCCTCCATTTCTATCGCCTTCACCGGGCAAACCGCTGCACAAAGTCCACAACCCTTACAGTAGTCTAAATCGTTTTCATAAAATATTCTACCCGCTGAGTTCTTTTCACCGGTTGAAAAACAAATTCCCTCGGGACAAATATGGCCACACATTCCACAGCCAATACATTTCTCATGATCAAAAACTGGCAAATAAAGTTCACGCCAATTACCTGTTTTTATTTTACTGGTTGTTCCCGGATCAACCGCTAATTTCTTTTTCATTGATTTTTTCCTAATTTAAACCCCGCTCGAGCCGCTAAGATATTTTTCGCTGCAATTTCCTTACTAAATTGTTCACTAATTGCCTTCTCCACAGATTTTAAACTAATTAAGCCACTTCGACCAGCAAAGGCACCAAGTAAAATTGTATTAACTATTGGTCGACCGATGATTTCTATAGCAATATCTACTGCTGGGACTGCCATAGTATTTACTCCCTTAGTCTCTTCATCTTTATCAGTGTTAATAATTGCTACGCCATCCTTTTTTAGTCCAGCGAAAACATCTACCCCACCAATTAAGGTTGGGTCTTGAATAATCACATAGTCTGGATTATAAACCTGACTCCTTAACCGAATAAAATTATCATCAATTCGCACAAAGGCAGTTACTGGTGCACCACGACGCTCAACCCCAAAATTGGGAAAGGCCTGGGAAGACTTTCCATCATAAAAAGCTGCCGCAGCGATTAATTCTGCTGCCGTCACTGACCCTTGTCCGCCTCGACCATGAATTCTGATACTAATCATATTTTACTAATCTGCTAATGTTTTATATTTAGCAATCAATGATTCCCATTGATCACCAGAAACTACTCCCTGAACTTTATGACCATTAATAAAGAATGTTGGAGTACCAAGCGCCCCTAGATCATATGCCAAATTCATATCTTCACTGACCCACGAAGCATATTTTCCTGAAATTACACACTGACTAAATCGATTTATGTCCAATCCAGCTCTTTGAGCAATAGTATTAAGATTTGTAATATCGCTTAGAAGGTCTGAATCAATAAATAACCGATCATGCATTTGCCAAAACTTGCCCTGTTCACTGGCACATAATGACGCCTCGCTAATAATTGATGAGGCATCGTTAATTACCGGATAACTACGATAAATATATAATACATCATCTAAATGACGATTGACAACCTCACGAATAATTGGAAATTCTTTTTTACATGCTGGACATTGAAAATCTGCAAATTCTACGATCACCAAGTTGGCACTAATATTACCCAATCGTGGTCGATCTAATCGCTCAATAAGCATTCGTTTTTCAGATTTAACTAAGCTATCCTCGGTTAAAATAGTAGTAATATCATCAGATATCTTTGGAGCATTAAGCACCTTGGTAAACAACACAAACAGCGCTATCACCAAAATGATAATTAACACCCCCATACTAATCGCCACCTTCCCCCATTTTTTCAAATACCAAGGGATAATAACTGGATTATTTATGTTTTGTCCTTCATTCATATTATACATAATACCACAAATTACCACATAAACTCAATCAAAGATTATATCTTGACAAAATGACCGTTTTGATGTAAATTTTACTCAGTTTCTAGTAGCCCATTACAGTATCCTAACAACCAGAAAGGTAGGTGAACAAAATGGCACCAATAATGACATCGATCCTCGGAATTCCACTAGGAGAGTTCATCGAAGTGACTGAAGAGGTGCTAGCCAGGCTCCTGGCCCTGGATATATACCCCAACAAAGCTGACAATGGGGTATTCATGGCGGTGAGGAGGACAGATTCCCTTCAGCCGCTACTGGTCATCAGAATCGGCAAACAGCCCAACGGGCCTACCAAGAGCTTTGATCTGGCACAAGAGAAGTGCACCCGACTCCTTGAACATATGGATGACGGGCATTTCACCAGCGGCCAAAGTCGAAATAAGGCCATGGAAAGATACGCCGGAGCGATCATGACTCCTCCAAACTCTCAGGCTGGTGGACGAGGACATGAGATCATCGGCGGGGCATCTGGATTGTGCGAAGATGGCGACGAGGCAATGATCGCTGTCATCTGGGCCATCTTCAGATGGCTCGTCCTCGGCGACCTAAAGGCCATCGTCGCCACTCAAGGCAACGCCCTGATCTCGCCCCTCCTTAGGGCCTGTAACGATCTGTTCGATCGGCCACTGCCCACCTGACGACCAAATAGCCACCATCCCTCCCCGAACGACTTGGGGAGGGATACTTTTTTATAAAAAACATTATTTTACATAATTATAAGGCTTATATCCCCAATAACTTGACAAGTTTCGGTAAATATGATATAGTGTCAATAGTGACCCTGCTAGCCGATTGGTTAGTAAGGATCCGAGGTTCAATCAAAATAGGAGAACGATACGATGATCAGAAACGAAACTGTTCGTTTCTTCGTCGGGTATGTGTGAGGACTTTATCAACTCGCCACCCAATCCGAAGATGTTGATGATTCTGATTTCTGGTTTGCTCGTCGAGAGGGCCTATTTAAGGGGTCACGTTGAGGTATCGATGCTAACTGTTGCCACATTTACCAGGCGCAAAACAGAAGGTGTCAGGAACTCACCGATGAACAAACGGCTGTTGCAGCCAAATGCAACACAGAAGAAGGGCTCTGTTACCCTTCAAGGGTCAGCGGCTGTGTTACCCAGAAAGCACCTTCACGGTTATTGTACCCCGTGAGGCCCGACAGGGATGCTGCATGTGGAAGCGCCAGATATGAGGCTCCGCCCTCGATCACTCCGGACATCACAGTAGTCCGAAGCACATCGTTGTAATCTCCCCCCCCTTCATGGGGGTCCACTAAAATGCCACCTTAAATTAGCGGTGGCCGGATGTTGCTAATTAAGAAGGTCTACTGTGAAGGACCGCTTAGTTAGACAACTGACCAAACCATGGCCTGATGGCCGACAGTGAGTCAGGGTAACACTCACTGAGGATCCTAAACATACCCGGGCGCCAACGTTGGCGCCCGATCTTTTTTTCCATCAACAAAAAAATAAACATAAATTATACTTTTTACCCCTCCTATTGACTTATTTAGTCATCTGTGATACAATACTTCTAACGCTTAAACATCAAGGTTTTTAAGGTTAAAACCTTCAACAAAACATCTAACAATACTTAAGAGAACAGTTCAAATATGCTTTTTGTAATTGTCTCTCAAAATAAAAAATATGTTAATCAATGTTATTCAAGTCGTTAGTGCTATTATTCTAGTAATTGTTATTTTAATGCAAAATCGTGGTGCTGGACTTGGTTCAACCTTTGGTGGTGGCGGTGGTGGCGGTGGTGCTTACCAGACTAGACGTAGTACTGAAAAATTTGTATTTAATCTAACTATTATAGTTGCTATCATTTTTTTCGCGACAGCTGTAATCAATATTTTTGTAATAAAATAAAAGTGACTCCACTTTACTCCTGGAAGAAAAAGATTGCTAATTCTTTTTCTCCACAACAAAGAAAGCTCAAAAGATTCAAAAAACAACATCAGCTCGACAGACGACTGGTCAATTCTTTAAATAAGAGTAAAGCCCCAACCTTAAAACAACTAAAATATTTACCAAAAGTTTTAGAGCCCAAAGAACGCAAACTAGTAAAGATACTATCTACCGTTCTTGGACTATGCCTAATCATTCTGCTGTTTAAACTATATCTCATTTCAACTATCATTGTGCCAACTATCGGCGGTGAATATACCGAAGGATTAATTGGCTCTCCCAGATTTATTAACCCAATTCTGGCTCAAACCAATGATGTTGATCTCGACCTTTCAAAATTAATTTTCTCTGGACTATTAAAGCGCGACAAGAATCGTCAATTACAGACCGACTTAGCTGAAAGCTATGAAGTGTCTGAAAATCAGCTAATTTATACATTTACTCTACGCCAAAACATTACTTGGCACGACGATGAACCATTTAAAGCTGATGATATAATTTTCACCGTCGCTTCAATCCAGGATCCCGAATTCAAAAGCCCTCTTTCACGGAGTTTCCGTGGGGTAGTCGCCGAAAAAATCGACGACAACACCGTCAGGTTCACCCTTAAAGAACCTTTCGCACCATTTCTAGGACTTTTAACTTTCGGGATTCTTCCCGAACATCTTTGGTACAATATCCCACCAGCGACTGCTGACCTAGCCGAGTTAAACAAACGGCCTGTTGGCACTGGCGCCTGGGAATTTGATAATTTCAAAAAAGATAAAATAGGAAATATAAAATCATACACATTAGTACCAAACACCGACTACTACGGTAATCAGGCCTATCTAGATAAACTAATTTTTAAATTTTACGGCGACTTTGCTTCGGCAGTTGAAGCCATGAAAAATAAAGATGTCTCAAGTATCGCTTATTTACCCAAAGATTTTAAAACTGACTTGATCAAGCATAAAAACGTCAACTACTATAATTTGGATCAGCCCCAATACACTGCTATCTTTTTTAACCAAAAAGAAAACGACCTATTGAAAGCTGACTATATTCGTCAAGTTTTAGCTCTTGGAGTAAACAAAGAAAGAATTATTGAGGACGCCTTTAATCGTGAAGGTAGAATTATCGATGGTCCTACCCTACCGGGTATTGAGACCAGTACTGATATCACAAAATATCAGTACGACCCAGAAGCCGCTGTTAAACTTTTAGAAGATAACGGCTGGCAGCTAACTTCCACTACTACAGATGGAATCACCGAACAAATCAGAACCAAAAAAGATTGGATATTAATAGTTAATCTAACTACGGTTGATCAACCAGAAAATATCCAGACTGCGGAAATCATAAAAGATTCTTGGGCGCAAATTGGCGTTAAAACAAATTTAATTATTGTTGAACGATCAAAGATATTGCAAGAAGTTATTAATCCAAGAAATTATGAACTGTTATTGTTCGGTGAAAATCTGGGTTCAGATCCGGATCCATTCCCATTCTGGCATTCATCACAGAATGAGCATCCGGGATTGAACTTGGCTATTTTCACCGACAAAAAAGTAGACGAGCTATTAGAATCGGCTAGAAAAACTAACGCTTGGGAGGAGCGGAAAGAAAAATATCAAGAGTTTCAAAAAATTATTGCTCGAGAACTTCCTGCTATCTTTTTATACAATCCAACATATACCTATCCCCAAGACAAAGCAGTTATGGGATTCAACCTTTACGGCATTGCCGTACCAGCAGATCGTTTTGCTAATTTGGATGAATGGTATATTAAAACAAAACGAATTTGGAAATAGTTACTCATTTCCTAAAACACAAATTTAATTAACCTAAGTTGCCCATCTGGCAGCTCTCCGCTTTAAGCGGAGGGAGATGATTTTTAAGCTATCTTTATATAAATATATTAATCTATTGTAAAAATAGTTTAATAATCATCTCACCACTAAATAACTCAAAACAAAATGACTCAAGGACAAAAAAGAAATTACAGCAGAAACGCTGGAACTCAAAAATCAAACAACAATCGGGCTAAAACAGCTCGACCTTACGGATCAAACGCCACTAAGCCAGGCCCAAAACCGACTAATCAGAATACAGCTAAGCCAAAACCGAACACTAATAAACCAAACCAGCCCGGTTCAAAGCCAAATAAACCAAACTATCACCAGAACAAACAAAGACCAAAAACAAATCGCCCTCACCAAAGAAGGGGCAATTCAAACTACCAACCGAAAAAACCAAAACCAAGTCCGATTAAAATCGAACCGACCCTAAAAATCATTCCAGTTGGTGGATGTGAAGAAGTTGGACGAAATATGACCATTTTTGAATATGGTCGAGATATTATCATTCTAGATATGGGAATTATGTTCCCCGAAGAAGATATGCCAGGAATTGATTATATTATTCCAAATAGTGACTATCTTAAGGGACGGGAAAAAGATGTCCGAGGCGTAGTATTCTCTCATGGTCACTTAGATCATATTGGAGCCGCTCCAATTATTTTAGAAAAATTAGGCTATCCCCCAATTGTTGGTCGCGACATGACTATCGCTATGCTTAAACACCGTCAGGAAGATTACCAAAAGGGTAGTACCAACAAACTAAAAGTTATTCCAATTAAAGATATTAATGCCAAAATTAAATTAGGTATTTTCAATATTTCCTTTTTCCAAATCGAGCATTCAGTAATGGACGCTGTTGGCGTGGTGATCACTACTCCAAGTGGAACAGTCATCCACCCTGGAGATTGGACACTAGAAAAAGATAAAAATGGAAAACCATCCATTGATTATTCTTTCTTAGCTAAACTACCTAAGCCAACCGTCTTGATGCTTGAAAGTCTTGGTGCAGTTGATGTTAGAGAAAGTGCAACTACAGATGAAATGCATAAAAACCTTACTAAACTTTTGACCGATGCTAAGGGTCGAGTTATTGTAGGAACATTCTCTTCTCAAATTGAAAGAATCAACTGGATCATTAGCGCTGCCGAGAAGCTAGGCAAAAAAGTAGCACTAGATGGCTATAGTATGAAAACTAACGTTGAAATCGCCAAAAAGCTTGGCTACATCAAAGCTAGAACTGACACCCTAATCGATGCCAGGGCAATTAGTAAATATCCAGATCATAAAGTTATTATTTTATGTACTGGTGCCCAAGGTGAAAGTAATGCAGTACTATCTAGAATTATTGAGGGCAGTCATCGTAACATTAAGGTCCAAAAAGATGATACTATTATTCTATCATCATCAATTATTCCAGGAAACGAAAGATCAATCCAAAAATTAAAGGACAATCTTTACCGAAAATGTAACAACGTTATTCATGGAAAACTAATGGATATTCATGTGTCTGGTCATGGAAATGCTACAGACATTTCTTATATGCTTAAAACCATTAAACCAGATTATTTCATCCCCGTCTATGCTAATCATTATATGCTTAAAGAAGCAAAGAATATAGCGCTTAGGGCCGGCATGAAAGACAATAGAATATTTGTACCAGATAACGGGCAAGTAATTGTCTTTGATAAGACTGGTGGCAAGATGACTACTAAAAAGATCCCTGCTCATTATGTATTTGTCGACGGGTTAGGAGTAACCGATAACAATACTATTGTTTTAAGAGATAGAAAGATGATGGGTGAAGATGGCATGATTGTCGTTATTGTTACTATCAGTTCAAAAACTGGTGAATTACTTAACAGTCCTGATTTAATTTCTCGTGGCTTTGTTTACCTTAAGGAAAACAAAAAGCTAATTGAAATGACCAGACAAAAAGTAAAAAAGATATTCAAAGACTATAACCCAGACACTGCTCCCGATGATCGACTAATCAAAACAAAAATCAGAAACGAAATCGGACAATTCTTATATCAAAAAACTGAGAAGAGACCAATGGTTCTACCAGTTATTATTGAGATATAATAATCTAAAACTATCATTCTCATACAAGCAAAAGACCTCGCTAAGCGAGGTCTTTTGCTTGTCATTTACTGCCCACTTTGGTAAAATGACAACTGTAATACATAAACAAAAAATATGTCAAAACCAGTTATTGTTTCAGGTATGCAACCCACCGGACCATTACACATCGGTAATTATCTTGGTGCGTTAAAAAACTGGATAGAAATTCAAAACAGCAATAAATACGACTGTTTTTTCTTTGTGGCTGATTACCATTCAATTGGCGAAGAATATAATCCCGAAGAAAAGAAACAACAAGTTCTAGAATTAGTAGCTGAATATATCTCAGCTGGATTAAATCCCAAAAAATCTACTATTTTTGTTCAATCCCAGGTGCCAATTTGCACCGAATTAGCTTGGATATTCAATACTGTCACTCCAGTGGCAGAACTAGAACGAATGACTCAATTTAAAGATAAATCTTCTAGACAAAAGGATAATATTAATATGGGACTTTTTGACTACCCCGTATTACAAGCTGCAGATATCTTACTCTACAAGGGTATGGCAGTACCAGTGGGTGAAGATCAGGTTCAACACTTAGAATTAACCAGAAAAATTGCTAGATGGTTTAACAATAAATATAAAACTGACTTTTTTCCAGAAATTAAACCTATTTTAACTCCAACTGCTCGTGTAATGAGTCCAGCAAGTCCTGAAAATAAAATGTCAAAGTCATTGGGCGATAAACACTGGATTGGTATTTCAGAATCTCCAGAGTCAATCATTAAAAAGGTTAAATCAGCAGTTACCTCTCCAGAAGGTATAGAAAATCTTAAAGAACTATTTAAAGCATTCAAAGACGACATTGATGGGGACTTTAATGCTGATAAAATGGGAGATACCAAAACCGCTATTGCTAACGGAATTGCTAACCATTTTGCAGACTTCAGAACAAAAAAAGAGGAGCTACTAAAAGACCCAAAAGAAATAGAACAAATATTAGAAGATGGTAGAAAAAAAGCTGAAAAGATTGCCAAAGAAAATATTGAGAAAGTTAAAAAGATTGTAGGAGTAAAATAACTCTAAAATTAAGAATAAAATAAACGCCTCACTAGATTGAACTGGGACCCAAAAAGTGGACACGAAAGTGTCCGCTTTTTTGGTATAATAAGATTAATAAATAAATAATAAAAGCTATGTTTAACCCAGAACAAATCAAAGATCTTTTGAGTAACAAGAATGTT